>ENA-OREM01000138-OREM01000138.1-marine-metagenome-genome-assembly--contig:-NODE-138-length-63219-cov-4.710573_pt1 | contig 63219 bp, 50 predicted proteins | sample MGYA00248623_ERZ508561 | MGnify/ENA primary metagenome ERZ508561 (study PRJEB26227, sample SAMN06264494) | marine metagenome | isolation source: Columbia River Estuary | place: USA:Columbia River Estuary...
CTACAACTGGAAGCTAATTTATACAGATAACAAAAAGGTGACCCGAACCTTAGCGGGCCATGTCAATGTACTGAGATAAACAATGAGTCTTCCAAAAGTTAGGGTCAAAAATTTAGGACTCATTGATTACCAGGAAGCTTGGGATTTACAAGAATCCTTGCTTAAAGCTGCTGTAGACTGTAAAATTGAAAATCGGAAGATCAGCACCAACTTAGTGCCAGAACAACATTTATTGTTTTGCGAGCACCCGCATGTTTATACCTTGGGCAAAAGCGGTGCGGCAGAAAATCTCTTACTAGACCAAGCACATCTCGATCAAATTCAAGCCCAATTTTTTAAAATCAATAGGGGAGGAGATATCACCTATCATGGCCCTGGTCAGTTGGTGATGTATCCTATCCTAGACTTAGAACAGTTCTTTACAGATATCCATAAATATATGCGCTTTTTGGAAGAAGCGGTCATTGAAACACTGCATCATTTTGGGATAGCAGCTACGCGTTTCGAGGGTTTGACGGGTGTTTGGCTCGACGCCGACGGCCCTCACCCTAGGAAGATTTGTGCCATGGGTGTCAAGTGCTCTCGTTGGATCACGATGCATGGAATTGCTTTAAACGTGCATCCGGACCTCAGTTACTTTGGCAATATTGTTCCTTGTGGTATCCAAGACAAAGCGGTTACGTCTATGGTAGCTGAATTAGGGAATCCGGTAGATTTCGCTGAAGTGAGGGCGGTATTAACTCAAAAAATGGCAACTTTGTTTAAATTTCAAATTTCCCAATAATGAGAGCAGATTTACTTGGTCCGAAAGTAGAAAATGTGGCTTTGGCCCTCGTAGAATTACCCATTAAAGATGCCGACCCTGAATACGTTGTGTTTTTAATCAACAACAGAGAAGACATCATGGAAGGAATCATTGTAGCCTCAACTGGCTACGGCGAGAACCCGACTACCGGCGAACAGATCAAAACGTCTACCTTGCGCAAAGGAATTGAAGTCATGATGCCGGGTGAGGCGGCTAGAATCGAGCCAATTATGCCAGATCTTTTTGATATAAGCAATGAATTTTGGGTGAGCTTTTGGGTCCATGAAACGATGTACGATAAGCGCTTTGTTTTTGCGGCAGGCACCATCAAGCCAAAGGATTTTCAATGGATACCTTCGCTCAATGCAAGAGGAATTATTCTCGTGTAATGTTGTCTTCCTAAGATAACAAACTACTGCCTGTCATTTTATCTGGTTGATCCAATCCCATACGTGCTAGAATGGTAGGTGCTACGTCTGCGAGAATACCATCTTTTACTCGAATATCTTGGTTGGTACTTACCAAAATAACTGGAACGGGATTCAAGCTGTGTGCTGTATTTGGCGTTCCATCGGGATTAATGGCATAGTCTGCATTGCCGTGGTCTGCAATAATGATGAATTCATAACCTAGCGCAGCTCCTGCGTCCACAACCCGTTTTAACTCTGCATCAACTGTTTCTACAGCTTTTACAATGGCTGCATATACACCCGTATGACCAACCATGTCTGGATTGGCGAAGTTCAGACAGATAAAGTCAGGAACATGTGTGTTCATATGCGCGATGAGGGCATTGGCTACTTCTACAGCGCTCATCTCAGGTTGTAGGTCGTAGGTAGCCACTTTCGGAGAAGCGATCAGCAAGCGTTGTTCGTTGTCAAAGTTGGCTTCTCTACCACCATTAAAGAAGAAGGTGACGTGCGGATACTTCTCCGTTTCTGCGATGCGCACTTGACTCAAGCCCGCATTGGCGATTACCTCACCTAGGGTCTGTTGTAAGTTATCTTTTTCAAATAATACATGTAGTCCGCTGAAACGTTCATCGTAGTTGGTCATGGTACAAAAATGTGACTCGAGCGGCGTCATATTGTATTCGTGAAAGGCTTCTTGGGTGAGAGCCATGGTGAGCTCCCGCGGCCGATCTGTTCGGAAATTGATGAAGATGACAACATCGCCATCGCTAATGACACCATTTGGGTCAATGACATGAGGAAGAATGAATTCATCGGTAATGCCACTTTGATAAGATGCGGCTATGGCGGCACTTGCACTTTCGGCTTTTGAACCGACCGCATGGACCATCAAATGATAGGCTTGTGCCACGCGTTCCCATCGTTTGTCGCGGTCCATGGCGTAATACCTTCCAATGACGCTGGCGATTTGGCCATTTTCTTTTTCAAGAACGGTTTCTAGTTCATGGATAAAACCTAAGCCGCTTTTTGGATCACAATCACGGCCATCGGTAATGGCATGCACGAAGTAGGGGCCAACACCTGCAGCATGAGCCATTGCACACAGCGCGTGCAGGTGTGCTTGCGAGCTGTGTACGCCGCCATCGGAAACCAAGCCGATGAAATGTAATTTTTTTCCGGGCTCTTTTGCTTTTTGAAAAGCAGCATTTAAAACTGGATTTTGCTGAAGTTCACCTTCTCGGATACTTTTGTTGATGCGGGTGAGTTCTTGATACACCACGCGGCCAGCACCAATATTGAGGTGACCCACCTCTGAGTTCCCCATTTGGCCATCTGGCAGACCAACTGCCTCTCCGGATGTTTGGAGTGTAGCATGAGGATGGTGTTGCATTAAATGGTCAAAAAACGGCGTGTTGGCGTTAAAAATGGCATCTGAGCCCGTTTGATCGCCAAGTCCCCAGCCATCTAAGATGATCAGGCCTACTTTATTTTTCATATCGGTAATATTAACTCAAAAACACAGCCGCTTGGCGTATTTTCAAAACAGCGAATTTGACCATTGTGTAATCTTGCATATTCAGCAACAATGTAGAGACCTAGTCCGCTTCCGGCCTGCTTTCTGGTTTCTTCGGCGCCAATTCTGTAAAACTTCTCAAAGATTTTTGTGCGTTCTGTTGCGGCAATACCCGGACCATGGTCGGCAACTTTGATGGCAACAAAACGATCGAGTTTTTCGAGTTCAATCGTGATTTGCTGTTGTAAGCCACCGTATTTAATGGCGTTTTCTAGAAGATTAGTAACCATAGTATCGAGCATATTTTGGTCGATATTGGCGAATAGTTCTTTTGGTTTTTGAAAGTGAATGAGCTCGGAATGGTATCTCGATTGGTATCTTTCTTTGATGGAATGAATAAGCCCTACTAAATCTGTATTTTGCTTTTGGACAGCGAAAGAATTGTTTTCGGCTTTGGTGGCATTGAGTATATTTTCGATGAGTAGACTCAAGCGTTCGTTTTCTTCAAGTGCACCGCTCAGGATGTGCTCTTTTTTATCCTCGGGTAAATTGTGTTTTTTCAGCGTTTGAATGTACAATTTAAGGGCCGCAATAGGTGTTTTGAGCTCATGGGTAACCGTGAGCAAGAAGTTGTGTTGTTGTTGTTGAAAGGCAAGCTCCTTGGAAATTGATTTTTTAATGCGGTAAATGCCAAAGGCTAAAATGATCAAAAAGACAGCGCCCTCTCCAATGACCATCCCGATGCGCTTGGAAAGTTGCGCACCGTTGTCTTGTGGAATAAACGAGCTGAGTTGAATGAGGTGATATCCCCACCAAACAAATTGAATGATGACATACGCCCCGAGAAAATACAGCCAATAGGCAGATTTGCTTTTTTTCAACATGGTCTTATTGATCTTTACCCTTTTTAAAGATATTTCCGACCTCTCGTCCGATTTTTTGAATCGTTTCTACTCCGGCAACAAGCGGAGCAGAATTGATGTCATCATAGCTAGAAAAAGCGGGGTCGTTACCAATAGACCCCGGATAAATGAGCAGATAGTCTTGCTGCTCAAAAGCAAGGCTCATATTCTGAATAATTTGGTCAATTTGCGAGTCAAAAGAAACACTGCCTGCTCTGCATGCAACTACAGATATAAGGTCGCTATTTTTCTTTTGATAAGTCGGATAGAAATTGTCGAGACTTGCTATTTCATGAAGGTAAATTTCGGCCTCAACCCTGTTAGCCTGTGCTACTTTTTCTATACGCTCAAAAGAGGAGCTGCTCCCGTAATAGTGCATGGGAATTTTGAGTTCTTTACAGAGCCTTAGTAAGCGCTCAGACCAAAGTACAAAGGTTTGCTCGAGTTCAGCTAAAAGCGGCGCCACTACGACGATGCGTTCATATGAAACACTCGGTTGGTTGAGTGAGCAGAAAAAAATGGTTTTTTCACAAGTGGACATCAGGTGCTCGCGGTCATCGCCGACCATTCGCTTAATGATATTGGTGTTAGAGGAGTCGTTGACCAATACGATATCCGCCACCAATTCTTTGGAGACACGTGCAATGCCAGAAGATAAATTGTGGTCAATAGTAGCAATGGTATTTAACTTGGATTCATGACCAGAATAGTGCTTGATGATATCCTCCAAAGATTTTCTGGATTTACGGATCATGCGTTCTGCATGCTCGTTATCGGGATAGACACTTACTACTGAAATTGGATTGATGACTTGGGGGTCAGATACCATTAGCGCAAAGTCAAGTAAGCGTTCATTGCCATTGAGTTCATTCATCGAAACCATTAAGTGTTTGTTGCGCAAGCGCATTTCGTTGTCTTCGAGGTCGCTATTTTCGGATAAGTCGAGTAGGAGGCGTTTACCGGTATTTTCTGTGACAAAAGAGGAGGTCATGCTCGTGAAGAGAATGAGTAAAACGGTACCGTTGACAATATTTAAACTCAAGATACCGTCGCCGTCATTGTACCCAACCATAATAATAGCCAACGTAGCCGCTGCGTGTGCAGTGCTCAGACCAAAGATCATTTGTCGCTCATTTTTACTGAGTTTAAAGATGAGTTGCGTAACGAGCGCAGCGAGCCATTTTGAAAAGATGGCAAATGATGTCAAGATGCCTGCAATAATGAGTGGCCATGAACCTTGAAAAAAAGCGCGGTAATCAACAACCATTCCCACGAAAATCAAAAAGAAGGGGATAAACAACGAGTTGCCAATGAAGTCAATGCGATTCATCAGGGTAGAGTGATGCGGAATGAGTTTGTTGAGCACTAAGCCTGCAACAAAGGCCCCAATGATGTGCTCCACACCTGCTACCTCTGCCAAGAAGGCCGCAAAGAACACAACCGATAAAACGAAAATATATTGGGATGTTTTTTCGCTATCGAGTTTACTGAAGAACCACCTTGCAATTCTGGGAATCACAAAAAACATGATCAATGAAAACATGAGGAGCGATGTCAGTAAACGCATCCAAAAACTAAAGTCCAATTGCCCTTTAGTGGCACTGGAGATGATGGCCAGTATGATGAGTACGGCCGTATCGGTAAGAATAGTTCCGCCAACGGTTATGGCAACTGCGGGGTGTTTGGTCAGGCCAAATTTGCTCACAATTGGATATGCCACAAGTGTATGCGTAGAGAACATACTGGCGGTAAGCAATGCTGCAAGCGGAGAAAGGTGCAAGATTTCCGTACAAAGCGGATAACCAAGTGCCAATGGAATGATAAAAGTGAGTACGCCAAACCCGAGGCTTTTGTTAAAATAACGCTTGAATTGCCGTAAATCGAGCTCAAGACCAGCCATAAACATAATGTAGAGTAAGCCAATGGTCGCAAAGAGTTTGATGCTTCCTTCGGCTTCCATTGTACGCGCCCCGATTAAACCTAGTCCGTTAGGGCCAATTAATACACCGGAAAGAATCAGACCAATAATTCCAGGGATTTTTAATTTCCTGAGGATAATTGGAGAGAGAAGAATGATAAAAAGTAGAATAGAAAAAACCAACACCGGATTCTTCAGTGGCAAATGAAATGCTTCAATCAGGTGTTGGAAAAAATAGCGCATCTTCGTTTTATTGCATCATCCGATTCGTGTCTGAGCCTTGCCCTGGCGTAGTAAGGGAATTGACATCGATATTCGATGGTTGAACAGGTGCGGGCGCGCGGTTCACTACAGGGGCTTTGATCAGGCCGTGATGTTCAGCCAATGCGCCCATGTAAGTTTGAAGATTGCCCAAACGATTGGTATACAAGCCGTCTCCAGCTTCGCCATTTTCTGTTGCCAACACTTCCAAACCACTGTAAATGCGTGGAAGCACTTTTTTGTATAGCGTTTGAACAGACTTTTCAAGCGAGCGCTCAAATGCAGAACCACTGATTTTATTTTCTTTAAAGGTTGTGCGCATTTTGAGTAAGGCATCTGCAACTGCAATGAGGTCTTCGGCGTTGTCTTCGTTACCTGCTATTTCGACATCGCTGTGTTCAAAGTAGGCGATGATGCTATTGTAGTTATCGAGTATTTTTTGGCCCAAAGCAGCAGCTTTTTTAGTTTGACCGAGCAAAGTATAAAGCTGGACGTATTCGTGAAGAATTCCTGAATTGAGCGGCCTGATGTCTTGACCTTGATACATAAATTGGTTGTGCGCCTTGTTCAGGTTCAATGAATTGAAAGGGTCTACAGGGTTGATGTCGCCGTAATCCATGACGGTTTCTTCAGGCATGATTTGCATGGCGCGGTCGAGTACTTTGATGGCTTCATTTTTGCGACCAAGCGCATAGAGTTGTTCTGCAAGTAGCAAGAAATTGGCGCGGTATTGTACGGTGTGTCGGCGTGCATAGTAGTCGGTGAGCACATTCGGATTGGCCATGTCGCCAAAAATGTAAGTCTCGAGCATGTTCTTCTCCATTTGATTGACATCCATGAGCGCCGGCTCTTGTTTTGCTGGGGTGAGGGCATATGCCATCCCAACTTGCTTGATGTAACCTGCACTTAAGAGTGCAATAGAGAAAGAGGAACCGCGGTTACTGGAGAAATAAATGCCTCTTTTCCAGTCGTTGTTGGCCACGACATCCATCATCATGACTTCATCGCGTGGGAGAGCTTGATTGCGTTCTGGGTCAAATTCAAATACAATTTCATCGGCAACGTTGCTCGCTTTTGTTTTGGAGCTGAGCACACCAGAGGAAATGGCATTTTGACGATTGACCTTCAGCGCAAATTTGGTTGAAGGGAAGAAACTAAATTTGTTTTGTTCGTCGGTAATCATGTTGGCATCGTCGCGAACAAAAGCCATTGCGTCTGTGAAGTCAACGGCAGACCAAATGCGCTCAAATTGATCGAGTAAGTCTTGAAGGTCTTTGGCGCTATTGTTTTTGAATTCAACTTGTGCATTTCTCGCTGCTTCAAAGAGTTGGAAAACTTTTTGGTATTTGTCGATGGTAGCGGCAATCATGTTGGTAGAATCTGTGCGTGCAATTTGTGCCTTTAGGATTTCGGCCTCTGGTGTTTTGGCAACGACATCTGCAAAAATCACCTGGGCGCGCTGATCAAAATAGCCAGCAGCCATTTTTGCTTCTGTAGGATTGTGCTTTAAGCGGAGGTCAAGTACTTTCTTGATGATGGTATCCGATAAATTTTGAGAGAACAGCTGTAGCAATGGCATGAAATAAACCTGATCAGTATTGCCGGCATACATGAGAATTTGATCTTCTCTAAACTTGATCGGCAGGGCGTCTGACTGGTAAGTTTTGAGTTTCATTTGGTTGGTGTACCAGTCTGTGCCCATGAGGGAGAGGTTGCAAACCCGCACGTCGGTGCGCTTGCCTTCTACTTCTTGTAAATACCAGAGCGGGAAGGTGTCGTTGTCGCCGTTGGTAAATAAGATGTCATTTTTGCCACAAGATTCTAGGTAATTGTGGGCGAGGTCGCGGGCACTTGTTTTGCCGCTGCGGTCGTGATCATCCCAGTTTTGGACCCCCATGAGTACTGGTACGATGAGACCCAAAGATGTGGCAATTGCAGCGCGGATTTTGGCGTCTTGTAGGTATTTTTTGAGGACGTCAAATACGGCAAATACACCGATTCCGATCCACATGGCAAAAAAGTAGAACGAGCCAGCGTAAGCGTAATCGCGTTCGCGGGGTTCGTAAGGTTTTTGATTGAGGTAGACTACAATTGCGAGTCCGGTGAACAAAAAGGCCAATGTTAAAATGAAGGCGTCTTTGGGCATTTTTCGGTAATGGAAAATAAGTCCAATAAGCGCAAGAAGGAGTGGCAACATGAAGTAGGTGTTGCGACTCGGATTTTCTTTGGTGTAAAAAGGCGCATGCTCTTGGCTGCCCAGGCGTGCTTCATCAATGAATGAGATACCAGATAGCCAGTTGCCGTGCATGTTGTCGCCGTGGCCTTGCAAGTCGTTTTGGCGACCGGCAAAATTCCACATAAAATAGCGCATGTACATGAAGTTGACTTGGTATCGGAAGAAGTAGGTGAGGTTTTCGCCAAAAGTAGGCAAGCGTTTGCCGTCGCGGCCTATTTCAGTGCTCGAGCCGTCGTTTTCGTCATAGCCAGACCATTTGGCGTAAAGTTGTCTGTGCAAACTTGCACCAGAGCCGTCGCTGTTGTACATACGCGGGAAAATGGTTGTTTGCGCATAAGTAGCAACAGCTCCTTCGCGAATGCTCGCGTTGCTTTCATAATACTTCTCTTCAATACTGTAGGCGCCTTTATTCGCTCTTACCCAGGCTTCTGCATCTGCTTCGCTCGCAAAAGCTTTGATTTCAACGTCGTTTTCAAGCACGACGAAACGACGCAAATAATAAGCGGATAGGTCTTTCCAAGAAGAGCGATCTAGTATTTTAGGACCATCTTCGGTCATTTCTTCGCCGTTGCGGAATGAATTCCAGTAGGGCCCGAAGAGGATAGGTGCCGAGCCGTATTGCTCGCGCTTCAGGTATGAATGTAAGGTCACTAAGTTTTCCGGGTCGTTTTCGTCGAGTGGTGTATTGGCGTTAGAGCGGATCACGATGACTGCAAACGAACCGTAGCCAATGAGCAACATAACCAAGCCCATCATGGCGTTGTAGAGAATGGTTTTGCCAGCACGGTGTGCGTATCGAACGAGGTAAAGACAAGCTGCGATGAGGGCAATAAAAAAGAAGATGGTGCCGCTATAGAATGGCAAACCAAGGCTATTGACAAACGAAACTTCAAAGTTTGACGCCATCGCAATACTGCCGGGAATAACCGCTTCTTGGATAAAGCCAAGCGCTACGATTGAGATGATGCCCGTAAGAATCAGGCCTTTGATGCTGACTTCTTCTTGGGTTCTGAAGTAGATCATGTAGCCGATTGCAGGCACTACCAAGATACCGAGTAAGTGAACACCGATAGCGAGCCCTAACATAAAGAAAATGAGCAATAACCAGCGATTGGGGCGCAATTCAGATAATTTGGACCCGTGCTGAATCGCTTCCATTTCTTCGTCCCATTTTAGAATGGCCCAGAAGATCACGGCGGTGAAAAGGGAAGCCATCGCATAAACCTCGCCTTCTACGGCAGAAAACCAAAAAGAATCAGAGAAGGTATAGGCTAAAGAACCTATCGCCGCAGCGCCAAAAATGGCAATTTGATTGGCTCCGGTGAGTTCATCTCCTTGCTTGAGTACGATTTTTTTAATGAAAAGCGTGAGCGACCAAAACATAAAAAGGATGGTCAGGGAGCTCGAAATAGCAGAAAGCGCATTGATATAAACAGCTACATTTTCAGGTGCAGCAAAAAAGGAGAACAAACGCCCCAAGACCATAAACAATGGAGCGCCCGGCGGGTGACCCACTTCTAGCTTGTAGGCCGCAGTGATGTATTCACCACAGTCCCAGAGACTTGCGGTAGATTCGATGGTCATGAGGTAAACAGCCGAGGCGATTGCAAAAATTAGCCAACCAAGGTACGAGTTCCATTTTGAGTAAGTCATGAGCTCAATTTATAATAAATAAGTAGTTGCGAATTTAAGAATAATCGTGCTAAAAATTTTTTCTTGAGCTATTTGCCGAGTAGAAAAAACTTATTAAATTTGCACTCGCATTGAAAGATGCGTATTTATTGGCCCATGGTGTAACTGGCAACACGTCTGATTTTGGTTCAGAAGAGTCTAGGTTCGAGCCCTAGTGGGCCAACAAAAGCCTCCGATTTCGGAGGCTTTTTTTATCTGCATTAACTTTGCAAAAAAACGCAACCATGACAGACAAACGCACCGAACTAGCTGACCTCGGAGAATTCGGACTCATCGACCTCCTCACCCAAGACCTTGAGAACAAACATCCAGAAACAATCCTTGGGGTAGGTGATGACGCAGCTGTCATTTCAATCGGTGATGGAAAAAGCCAAGTGGTGAGTACAGATTTACTTGTCGAAGGTGTTCATTTTGACCTCACCTACATGCCCCTTAAACATCTTGGATACAAGGCAGTTTCTGTCAATGTTTCGGATATCTGCGCTATGAATGCCACTCCCATGCAAATCACTGTTGGATTGGCGGTGTCTAATCGTTTTTCTGTCGAAGCTTTAGAAGAATTATATGCCGGCATCAAAGCTGCCTGCAAAGATTACAACGTTGATTTAGTCGGTGGCGACACCACTTCATCCCAAAGCGGCCTCGTGATCAGCATCACCGCTATCGGAGTAGCTCCACAAGCTGCTGTTTGTTTGCGGTCGGGGGCCAAAGAATATGATTTATTGGTGGTTTCCGGAGATCTCGGGGGTGCTTACATGGGTCTGCAGGTTCTGGAACGCGAAAAAGAAGTGTTCAAAGCCAATCCGAATATTCAGCCGGATCTTGATGGTCACGACTACATTTTACAGCGTCAGCTCAAACCACAAGCCAGGGTAGATGTCATTGGTTTTCTCAAAGAATTAGGTGTTCAGCCTACCTCCATGATTGATATTTCGGATGGTTTGGCAAGTGAGGTTTTGCATCTGTGTAAAGCCAGCAAAGTGGGCTGCCATATCTACGATGAGAAAATCCCGATTGATGCCAAAACCGCCATGGTTGCCATGGACTTCAATCTCGACCCGAGTATGTGTGCCCTAAATGGTGGTGAAGACTACGAATTGTTGTTTACGATAGATCAAAAAGACGTCGCGCTGATCCAATCCAATCCTAATTTTACGATCATTGGTCACATCACTAATTCCGCAGACGGCACTTACTATATTGACAAATCTGGTTCGGCAGTTACCCTGCGCGCTCAAGGTTGGAAGCAATTTAACTAACTGCTTTCTAGTCAATTCTTGGCAAATTGATTTGTTCTTTATGGACAATCGTCAGCGGATAGCGCCCACGTATGAGTGCAACCAACTCTTCTGCTTCTTTTTGTGTCCTGAAATCCCCGACCATTAAATTGAAATTCGGAGCCTCAAAGCGCACATACGTATCAATTTTTGGGAATTCGCCAACGAACTGCGCCCGCGTTTGGTCAATGGTTGTTTTATCCGAGTCAAAACAAAGTTGAACGCGATAGCCAGGCATTTGCTTATTGTTCTTACTGGCCACGCGTTGCTCAATTCTCGGGTCGGCAATGACTTGGATTTGAGCACGTAAATCCTTGTAAAATAGCAGGATAAAAGCGAGGATAAAGAGACCTTTCATAGTTGCAAAGTAAATCAGAAATTTTGGCAAAACAAAACGCTTATTTAGATTCATTTTAAATTAACATGAGAGCCCTATTTTTTGTCATCAAAATGTCATAAACTGCCTTGTTTACTTTAATTTTGCTGCCGATAAAAAGCGGTTTTTCCGCCCTATTTTAAAGAGTGAATTAGTAATTTTTTACATGGAAATATCTAACATTCAGTCGCTTAAGCGCATCAAATCCCTGGCTTTTGCCTCGCTAATTTTCAGCTTTGCTGTTTTCTCAAATTTTGCTTCTGCGCAAGGAGAAGGCCTATTTAAGGCCAAATGTGCCACTTGTCACATGCCACACAAAAACTCTACAGGTCCCAAATTAGCGGGTGTTAGAGCAAAGTGGGCAGCTGGTGGTGCAAAAGATGGCAGCATCTACCAATGGGTAAACAACTGGCAAACTGCTGCAGCCAACGATCCGTATGCTGCCGAGGTTTCTAAGTGGTCTCCAACGGCCATGTCTGCCTTCCCAGACTTGAAGAAAGAAGATATCGACGCGATCCTCGATTGGGTAGATGCACAACCAGATCCTGCTGCGGGTGGCGGTGCTACTGCAGGTGGTGGTGCTACAGGTGCTGAAGGGGCACTTTCTGCTGAACCAGTTGAGGAAGAATCCAATACCTGGATTTGGCTCATCATGGGTGTCATTTTTGTCGTGATCATCATGGCTGTTGGCGGCGTTCGTCGTCAGCTCAAAATTGCTACCTCTGAAGAAGAGGGTGAAGTAGAAAAAATGACCTACGGCGAAGAATTGCGCGCCTTGGCTTGGAAATACCGTTTACAAGTTGGTTTGGCTACACTCGTAGTCGTCATTTCAATTATTGTAGCGTTATTCCAATCGTTGTACTCCATCAATATCATGGAAGGTTACCAGCCTTCGCAGCCAATTGCCTTCCCGCACAGCCAACACGCTGGCATCAACGGTATTGACTGTAAATACTGTCACAACACCGTTACCAAATCTAAATCAGCGAGTATTCCTTCGGTCAACGTTTGCATGAACTGTCACAAACAAATCGATGGTGAAGGAAAACCTTATCAAAGTCAAATCAAGAAAATTTATGCTGCTGCAGGATGGGATAAAGAAGGCATGAAATACACCGGCAAAACCAAACCTATTGTTTGGAATAAAGTGCACGTCTTGCCTGAGCACGTCTACTTCAATCACTCTCAACACGTTGTTGTCGGAGGCCTAGACTGTAAGCAATGCCACGGTGACATGACGCAGCAAGTAGAAACCGTAAAAGTTCAGCCAGTAGAAGAACTCAACAAAATTGAAGGCAATATCAAACTCACGCGCAAAACCCTCACAATGGGTTGGTGTATCGAGTGTCACGGTAAAAAAGACGTCGCTATCGGTAACGGTAAAAACGCTTACTACGACGAAATTCACCGTCGCCTCAAAAAAGACCCTAAACTTTACGCACAATACCTCAACGACGACGGTAAAGTAACTGTCAATGAACTTGGTGGATGGGAATGTGCAAAATGCCACTATTAATTAAGTAATAACCATACTTGTCGAAATAAGACCATGGAAATGTCAAAAAAATATTGGAAAGGTATTGACGAACTCAAGCAAACACCTGAGTTCATCAAGCACAAAGATCAAGAATTTCCAAACCAACAAAGTGTTGAAGATTTCTTAGCTGATGAAAATCTCGCAGAGTCATCTACCGCTCGTCGCGACTTCTTGAAGTTTCTCGGGTTCTCTGTTGCAGCTGCTACGTTAGCTGCTTGTGAGGCTCCGGTCACCAAAGTTGTTCCTTACGCTGTGAAGCCAGAAAACGTAACTCCTGGTATGCCAACATGGTATGCAAGTACTTACTATGATGGCTCTTCATATGCAAGTGTCATGGTCAAAACACGTGAAGGTCGTCCTATTTTTATCAAAGGAAACAAAGACTTTGGCTTCACTAAAGGCGGAACCAATCCACAGATCATTGCTTCGGTTCTTGGTCTCTATGACTCTGCTCGTCTGACCCAACCTTTATATAAAGGTTCCAAAACTACCTGGGGAGCCGTCGATGACGGTATCAAAGAGGCGCTTAAAAATGCTGGTAAGGTTACCTTACTTTCCAATACAGTGATCTCTCCATCTATCAAGCGTGCTATCGCTGAGATGGCAGCTCAATTCAACGGAGAAGGCGAATCCAAATTCGAGCACATCCAATACGATGCTATTTCTTACGCTGGTATGCGCGAGGCGAACTTGCTCAATTTTGGAGCACGCATCATTCCAAGCTATGATTTCTCCAAAGCAAAAACCATCGTTTCTGTCGGTGCAGACTTCTTGAGCACTTGGTTGTTGCCAACTGAATTTGCCGTACAATACGGCGCAACACGCAACCCAGAAGGGGAGTGGATGTCTAAGCATTTCCAATTTGAGTCAGTACTTACCGTTACAGGTTCAAATGCAGATGTGCGCAGCATGATCAAGCCTTCGGAAGAAGCAGCTGTTCTTGCTTACATGATCAAAGCGCTAGGAGGTAACCCAGGAAGGTCAGTTTCTGCTGGTTCTTGGAAAGCGGCGGCGGATAAAGCAATTGCAGCACTTAAAAACTCTAAAAAATCATCATTAGTAGTTGCAGGTTCAAACCATATTGGTGTTCAACAATTAGCGAATGAGCTCAACAATTTGTTAGGCGCATACGGCAACACCATCGATTTAAGCAACACCATTGAACTTCACCAATCAGAAGACGCGAAGGCACTCAAGTTGGCAGCCAATGTTGCTGCTGGCAAAGGTCCTGATGTCTTGATCATGATGGGTGTCAATCCTGTTTACAGCTTACCTAACGGAGCAGCCTTTGCAAAAGGATTGAAATCAATTAAAACTTCAGTCGCCATCTCTTCTTTCGAAGACGAGACAGCCAGCAATTGTACTTATGTTTGCCCTGATCACCACCAATTAGAAAATTGGACAGATCACCAAGCAAAAGCAGGTGAATATGCAATTGGTCAGCCAACTATTCGCCCATTGCACAATACAGCAAGCGCTTTAGAATCATTGCTTGTTTGGAATGGAGCTGCTAATCGCGGTGGTCAAGATTCTGCTGTAGCTTATGACTACATCAAGGCAACTTATGCTGCCATCAATCCAACTGGAGACTTCAATTACCTCACACACAACAGCTGTACCACCCTTCCAGTTGTACCTGCTGCACTTACTTTTACAGCTGCGGCGGTGAAAGATTTACCAAAATCTGCCGATACCGAAGTTGTATTTTACCAAAAAGCTGCCATCGGAAACGGCCAATTTGCCAATAACCCATGGTTGCAAGAAATGCCTGACCCTGTTACCAAAGTAACCTGGGACAACTACATCACCATGAATCCAGTAGAGATGGAAGGTAAATATGCCACCACCTACGATCAAGAACATGGTCTGAATCTAGCAACGGTTACCGTCAACGGTAAATCTGTGACACTTCCAGTTTATCCATTACCAGGTCAAACGCCTAAAACAATTGGTATCGCTCTTGGTTATGGGCGTGGCGCAAACGGTGAAAACATTGGTAAGGCTGCATTTCAAACAAAAGAGTACGGTGGTCACGCTCAAACAGAAGATGGCAAGCTAACGCCGATTGGTGCCAATGTCTTCGGCATGCTATCCACTGGTGCTACACTTCTTTACAGCGCAGCCGCAAAGGTTGCCGATGCCAACGGCACTTACCCTATCGCAGCAACTCAGATTCACCACACCGTTATGGGTCGTGATTCTATCGTTCGCGAGACTACCTTATCTATATTTAAAGAGCGCGAAAAAGACGCTTACAATGAAGCTCACAAACTTCAGAAGCTTGACAAACACGGCAAACACGTCGAAGCGCCAATCTCAGAGTTTGACCTCTGGGCAGCACACCCTGTTGAGAAGATAGGTCACCGTTGGGGTATCTCCATCGACCTTTCATCTTGTATTGGTTGTGGATCTTGCCTCATCGCTTGTCAATCCGAGAATAACGTACCTGTAGTGGGTAAAGACGAAGTACGTCGTGGTCGTGAAATGCATTGGTTGCGCATCGACCGCTATTTTGCTTCTGACGAAGAAGCTGCAGTTGGTACCAAAGCAGACAAAGAAACATTTAGCTATGATGCGGCAGAAATTCCTGCCCTCAACCCAAGTGTGGTTCACATGCCTTTAATGTGCCATCACTGTAACCACGCTCCTTGCGAAACCGTTTGTCCGGTGGCTGCAACAACGCACTCCAACGAAGGCCTCAACCAAATGGCTTACAACCGTTGTATCGGAACGCGTTACTGCGCCAACAACTGTCCATACAAAGTCCGTCGTTTCAACTGGTTCAACTATCCTTCGTACAAGAAGTTTACGGAAGTCAACCCGGCACAAGACGACCTCGGCCGCATGGTCCTTAACCCAGATGTTACTGTTCGTACCCGTGGTGTCATGGAAAAATGTTCATTGTGTGTACAACGCATCCAAGCTACCAAATTAGTAGCGAAGAAAGAAGCGCGCGTTATTGCCGATGGCGAATTCGCAACAGCTTGTTCTGATGCTTGTCCTACTAATGCCATTGTTGTTGGTGACTGGAATGACCTCAAATCTATGATCCGCGAGAAATCAGAAGGTGTTCGTGCCTACCAAGCACTCGAAGAAGTAGGTGTGAAGCCAAATGTATGGTATCAAGTTAAAGTGCGCAACGAAGACAACTCCTTGCTCGATCATATTCAAGTAGCTGAACAAGCTCATCATTAATTATTATTCAATTAAACTACTGCAATGCAAAAGGAAGCAGCAATCAGAGAGCCCCTCATTTTAGGTCACAAAACCTATCATGACGTAACAGAAGATGTTTGTCGTCCGATTGAGGACAAAGCACCTAAAATGTGGTATATCCTATTCGGGATCGCCCTCGTTATCGGACTTTACGGTGTAGGAAGTATTTTGTATCTACTCGGAACAGGAATTGGTGTCTGGGGTCTCAACAAAACAATTGGTTGGGCTTGGGATATCACCAACTTCGTTTGGTGGGTAGGTATCGGACACGCCGGAACCCTCATTTCAGCGGTACTTCTTCTATTCCGTCAAAAATGGCGTATGGCCATTAACCGTTCTGCAGAAGCCATGACCATCTTTGCGGTATTTATGGCTGGTACGTTCCCACTCATTCACATGGGTCGTTTATGGGTTGGTTACTGGGTTATGCCTATTCCAAACCAATTTGGTTCACTTTGGGTTAACTTCAACTCCCCGTTACTCTGGGACGTATTCGCGATTTCAACTTACCTTTCAGTATCGCTCGTATTCTGGTACATCGGTCTGATCCCTGACTTCGCTACCATTCGCGATCGCGCTAAAAAACCACTTGCTAAAAAAATGTACGGTATCCTTTCATTTGGATGGTCTGGCCGTGCTAAGCACTGGAATCGCTTCGAATTGGTTTCTTTGGTGTTGGCTGGTTTGGCTACGCCACTCGTATTCTCAGTTCACTCGATCGTATCATTTGACTTTGCCACATCGGTTATCCCAGGATGGCATACCACTATCTTCCCGCCATACTTCGTAGCGGGTGCGGTATTCTCTGGATTTGCAATGGTGCAAACGCTATTGCTCATTATGCGTAAAGCAATGGGTCTAGAGGCTTACATCCACACCAAGCACGTGGAGTACATGAACATCGTGATTATGGTTACCGGCTCTATTGTTGGTACCGCTTACATCACTGAGCTTTTCATTTCTTGGTACTCAGGTGTAGAATACGAATCTTATGCGTTCATCAACCGCGCAACGGGTCCTTATTGGTGGGCATACTGGTCCATGATGACTTGTAACGTCATTTCTCCTCAGCTGATGTGGATCCGTCGTTTACGCCGCAGCCTCTTGTTTACATTCTTTATTTCGATCGTTGTAAACATCGGTATGTGGTTCGAGCGTTACGTAATTATCGTTACCTCGATTCACCGCGACTACGTTCCAGCTGCTTGGAGCATGCACTTCCCAAGCCACATCGATATCGCAGTTTACATCGGCACCATTGGTTTATTCTTTGTTTTCTTCTTGTTGTTTGCACGTTACTTCCCAGTACTTGCCCTCAACGAAGTCAAAACAATTTTGAAAGGCTCAGGTCAATCTTACAAAGAGTCTCCAGATTATCACAAACATCATTAAGCAAAGGCTATGTCAGATAAAGTTCTATACGTAATGTATGACGACGACGAAGTGCTCAAAAACAGCGCTAAAAAGCTCGTCGCCAAAGGAGTTAAAATTTCAGAAGTTTTCTCTCCATTCCCAATTCACGGAATTGACCCCATCATCGGTGTGAAAAACACACGTTTGGGCATCATGGCCTTCCTTTATGGTCTAACAGGTTTAACGCTAGCTACTATCGGTATGCGTTATTTCATGGTTGTCGACTGGCCCATGAACATCGGGGGTAAACCAAACTTTTCTTACTTAGAAAATATGTTGGCATTCGTTCCGATCAGTTTTGAGTTTACTGTAATGTGTGCGGCGCACGGTATGGCAATCACCTACTTGCTTCGCAACAAGACTTTGCCAGGCATGCCTGCTCAAAACCCAGATCCACGTACTACCGACGACAAGTTTGTAATGGAAATCCGCCTCAGCGAAAACCATAACGTAACCGAAGCAGAGCTCGACGGCATGTTACAAGAAATCGGTTACCTCGAATTGGATAAAAAAGAAATTAAATAAGTACAGGGCCTCATGAAAAAAATCGTTTACACATTGTTTAGTGGAGCAGCCTTGACCATGTCACTGCTATTGAACTCCTGTGTGTCTAATGCCGACAGCCCAGGTTTAGAATATGCCCCAGATATGTACCGCACGCCAGGTATCGAAACTTACGTAGATTATGGTGAGGTGCGCGGCAGAATCAATGGTAGTTTGAAAGGGCGCTTGTCAGCCATGACACCACCTCGCAATACCATTCCGTTCTACGGCACTGACTCCTCAGAAGTAAAACTAATGCTTCCGTATTTCCGCAAGCCAAATGTGGCTTTCCGTGAAACACACGGTCTCTATGGCTGGGACTACACCACTACAGATGAATACGCTTTGGCAGTAGGAGATAAAAACCCACTTCTTTTGAATGCTACAAATGCTGAAACAGTTATTACCAAAGGTAAAGAATTGTTCACGGCAATGTGTCAGCACTGTCACGGTGAAAAAGGTGACGGAAACGGTCCAATGGTACTCAGTGGTGCATACGCCGGTGTCCCTAACTATGTGGGCTTAGCTGCTACTGAAGGTCAAATGTTCTATTCTATTTATTATGGAAAAGGCATGATGGGATCACATGGCTCGATTCTCAACAAAAAAGAGATCTGGACCATCATTCATTACATCCGTCGACTACAAGACGCTAACTACGGCAAATTTGATGCTACCGGTGCGGCGCTTGCAGCTCCTGTCTCAGACACAACAAACGCGAATTAATCAAGAAGAGCAATGGAATTTCAAATCACCAAAAAAGCGAAAAACTTAGCATTTGGCCTGATGGGCTTGGGTGCGCTCCTGACAATTATCGGTGTGGCCTTATCGGCGTCAAATCACCATTTTTTCACACGTTTCATGGCTTCTGGCCTCATTAGCGGCTTCTTTTTCTTTGCATTAGGTTTAGGCTCACTCTTCTTCTTGTCATTGAAATACGCCACAGAAACAGGTTGGTATGCTGCTGTTAAACGTGTCATTGAAGCAGTTGCAGGGTTTTTACCAGTAGGGATGCTCATCCTAGGAGTAGTCTTACTCATCATTACTTTTGCCGATGGCGCACACATCTATTCCTGGATGGACCCAGAAGTTCAGGCTCATGACGAAATTGTAAGAAAAAAGGCACCTTACCTCAACAAAATTTTCTTTTGGATCAGAACATTAGCTTACTTCACTACCTATTTCTTGTTTTGGAGAGGTTTCAGAAACCGTTCATTAGAAGAAGATAAAGTGGGGGGTACCGAACTTCACTTCAAGAATTATAAGAAAGGAGCAACTTTCCTCGTATTCTTTGCGGTATTCAGTTCAACTTCAGCTTGGGACTGGATCATGTCTATCGATGTTCACTGGTTCTCGACACTTTTTGGTTGGTATACTTTTGCAGGCATGTGGTGTTCCACCATGGTTGTCTTGATCCTCACGACACTCTACCTTAAAAAACTAGGACACCTACCGAACGTCAACGATTCTCACATCCACGACTTAGGTAAGTGGGCGTTTGCTACTTCTTTCTTGTGGTCTTACATGTGGTTTTCACAGTTCATGCTCATTTGGTATGCGAATATCGGTGAAGAAGTCGTTTACTTCCAATTGCGCATCGCCGAGTTCAAGTGGTTATATTTCGGTATGTTCATTATCAATTTTGCTTTCCCGATGTTGATCTTAATGTCGCGCGATGCCAAAAGAAATGCCCGCATTTTAACTTTTGTTGGCCTCATGATACTCGTTGGTCACTGGCTCGATGTATACATCATGATCTCAGCCGGAGCCCTCGGTGCAAATGCCACGATCGGTGCATTAGAAATTGGAATGGCTCTATTAATGACAGGTGTATTCATTTTTGTCGTGTTGCGCAACCTCTCTAAAGCGCCACTTACGCCAGTGAATCACCCATTCTTGGATGAAAGTAACCACCACGAAATTTAATTTGAAGACAATATAAAAAGTCATGGAAAATAAATTAATCATTTTACTTGTCATTGTTCTAGGCGCAATCGCAATTGCTCAATTGGTGCGTATTTATGAAATCTCAGCAAAGCTTCGCAAAAACGAAGAACACGAGATTTCACATCGCGATAACAACCTAAATGCCCGAATGATGTTCGGATTTATGTTGGCGTTCTTTGCATTTTTCATTTACCTTATGTCTGCCTACGGCTGGACCGGTAGAGGATCTGCAGCTTCCAATGAAGGCGAAGAGATGGACTGGTTACTCAACCTGAATTTTGTCATCATTATTGCCATTTTCTTTTTCACCAATTTCTTGTTGTTCTATTTTACTTGGCGATATGTAAAGAAACCAGGCGTTCCAGCTTTCTACTATCCTCACAACAACAAATTAGAAATGCTTTGGACGGTTGTACCGGCCATCGTTTTAGCGGTCATCATCATTCTTGGTCTACAGACTTGGAGTCACTTAACCGGCCCAACTACGCCAGAAGCCGAGAAAATCGAATTGTTCTCTAAGCAATTTGACTGGACTGCTCGCTATGCTGGTGCAGACAACACCCTCGGTCTTTACGACTACAAATTGACCCTTGACAACAACGAATTGGCTTTGTTGACATCCAATACAATCGATTCGGCATTGGCCAATATGTTCGGAGGCGCAACGGGTATCCGCAGCTTGCAAAAATTGCTCAACAACCGCGACACCGTATTTAGTGATTCAACACTCAATGTACTCAAAGCAGATTTATCTAGAAAAGAGCGTTTGTATCGTTTCCTTACCCAAATGAAACAAAATCACAATCCAAAACTAGATGCAAGTGCCTGGGACGACATCATCCAAAAAGACACCCTTTATCTTTGTAAGGGTCAGGAATACGAAATTGCGCTCAGAGCAAAAGACGTTATTCACTCCGCATACTTCCCTCATTTCCGCGCACAAATGAATACCGTCCCTGGAATGGCGACTCGCATGAAATTCACGCCGAATAAAACCACCGCTGAAATGCGTCTTGAGAAAAACGACGAGCAATTCAATTACATTTTGATGTGTAACAAGATTTGTGGTGGTGCACATTACAAAATGAAAATGATTGTGGTTGTTCTTGACAAGCCAGCCTATACAAAATGGATGGACGGCAAGAAAAAAGCAACGTTCAAAGATCAATACTTCCCTGCAGCGGCACCAGCTCCAGCTGCACCAGCGGACACTACTGCAGTAGCGGCAGCTGTAACAATGAATTAATTTAGCAACGATAAAACAATAAAAAATGGCTTCACACGACGCACACGCACACGGACATCATGAGGATCACCATCACCATGAGGAGCATTTTATTTCGAAATACATCTTTTCGCAAGATCACAAAATGATCGGAAAGCAGTTCTTGTTAACTGCTGTCTTCATGGGTCTTGTCGCAATGATGCTTTCGATTCTCTTCAGAATCCAATTGGCTTGGCCAGGGGAGAGTTCTGATATTCTTTCTTTCTTTTTAGGAGAAAAATGGGCACCAAATGGCGTCCTTAAAGAAGACATGTATCTTGGTTTAGTGACTATTCACGGAACCATCATGGTATTCTTCTTATTGACAGGAGGCCTTTCCGGAACCTTTTCAAACATCCTGATTCCATTGCAACTCGGCGCCCGAGACATGGCATCAGGCTTCATGAACATGTTGTCTTATTGGTTCTTCGCTTTGTCGTCTATCATCATGTTGGTTTCTCTCTTTGTTGAGTCAGGGCCAGCAATGGCTGGTTGGACAGTCTATCCGCCATTATCTGCACTACCACAAGCCGTATCAGGATCTGGTTTGGGCATGACCCTTTGGCTGGTTTCAATGGCCATCTTTATCGCTTCGTCTTTGATTGGTTCATTGAACTACATCGTGACCATCATCAACTTGCGCACAAAAGGCATGACCATGACCCGCATGCCACTCACCATTTGGGCATTTTTTGTAACGGCTATTTTAGGTGTACTTTCTTTCCCTGTATTGTTGTCAGCGGCATTGCTACTCATTATGGACCGCACCATGGGCACTTCATTCTACCTTTCCGACATCATTGTTGGTGGGGAAATGCTCACTAATCACGGAGGTTCACCAATTTTGTACCAACACTTATTCTGGTTCCTCGGACACCCTGAAGTTTACATCGTATTGCTTCCTGCACTTGGCTTATCTTCAGAAATCATTGCAACGAACTCACGTAAACCTATTTTTGGTTACAAAGCCATGATTGGTTCGATTCTCGCAATCGGTTTCCTTTCCTTTATTGTTTGGGGTCACCACATGTTCGTGACGGGCATGAACCCATTCTTGGGCAGCGTTTTCGTCTTTACTACGCTCCTCATTGCGATTCCATCTGCAGTAAAAGTATTTAACTACCTCACCACGCTTTGGAAAGGTTCTTTGGTCTTGACGCCAGCCATGTTATTTGCAATCGGTTTGGTTTCTACCTTCATTACAGGAGGTGTTACAGGGATCATTCTCGCTGACTCCGCTCTAGACATCATGTTACACGATACTTACTTCGTTGTTGCTCACTTCCATATTGTAATGGGGATGTCTGCTGTGTTTGGTATGTTTGCGGGTGTTTACCACTGGTTCCCAAAAATGTTTGGTCGCATGCTCAATACGCGTTTGGGTTACGCTCACTTCTGGGTAACTTTAATCGGTGCCTACGGTGTATTCTTCCCGATGCACTTTGTCGGATTAGCAGGTGCGCCACGCCGCTACTACGACTACTCGTCATACAGCGAATTTGACAACAACTCGTTTGAACTGATGGTTGACCTCAATGAAATCATCACCACATTTGCGATTATCGCTGCTGTGGGTCAGGTTCTATTCTTGTTCAACTTCTTCTACAGTATTTTTAGAGGTCCGAAAGCGCCACAAAACCCTTGGAACTCTACAACCCTAGAGTGGACAACTCCAGTCGAGCACATGCACGGCAACTGGCCAGGTGAGTTACCAACCGTACACCGTTGGCCTTACGATTACTCCAAGCCTGGTGCATCCCAAGATTTCATTCCACAAACTACGCCTCTTGAAGATGGCGAAGAAGAGCATTAGAATTCAGTTAAATGCTACTACATGAAAAAGGCCCGATGAATCGGGCCTTTTCTTTTGTTTTTATTCCAAGTTTTCCAGCTCTTTGGCTACTTTCTCTAATTCTTGATAGAATTCTGGCCCAAAAGCCCGTTCTAGGGGCTCTTTTAGGAATTTAAAAACAGGCACCTCTAATTTCTCTCCGCAAGCACATGCGGGCTCACAGATGTCCCACTTTTCGTAGTTAAGTGCCGTGTAATCTTGGAACTTTTTGGTCCGAATCGGATAGAGGTGACATGAAATTGGCTTAGGGAAATCGATATGACCCTCGCGTTGTGCTTTTTCAATTGCACATTTGGCGATACCTGCCGCATCAAAAAAGACAAATGCACATTCAGCGCCATTCACGAGTGTAGTAGCGGGCTCAAAATCTTGATCGTGATACACCACTCCTTGCGCTTCAATGGCTTCAATTCCTTCTGGCCTCATGAATGGACGTATTTTCTCTAAATTGGCTTCAATGATCTGAATTTCTTCTTTTGTTACAGGCGCGCCTCCGTCGCCTTCAATGCAACAAGCTCCCTTGCAAGCGTTGAGGTCACAAACGAACTGCCGTTCAAAGATTTGGGTAGAAACAATTTTGTCTTTGATTTCAACTAACATAGCGCAAAGATACGCGATGATTTTGTGGATTAATTTAAAATGCGTATATTTGCCTCACATTTGTAGATGATAGGAACGAGGGGACGCAAGTCCCCTCTTTTTTTCAGCTGTCTCTGCAAAAGCAACGAATACAAAATTATGTTAGATCCAAAGGTCATACAAGCACTCATAGACGAACGCATCGCAGAGCTCGATAACGGCCTCTATGTCGTGGACCTGCGCATTTCACCGACCAACGTGATTCACGTAGAGCTCGACAAACTCAAAGGCGGTGTAAGTGTCAGTGATTGCGTATCCGTCTCTCGCAATATCGAACACAACCTCGATCGCGAAAAAGCCGATTTTGAATTGCATGTATCATCGGCGGGTCTGGACAAACCGATTCGTCACATCAATCAATTCGCTAAAAATGTGGGCCGAAGTTTTAAGGTGCTCCCTGAAGCAGGTGAGCAATTTGAAGCCGAGCTCATGAAAATGAACGAAGATATCTTGGTATTCAAGCAACGTCACCAAGTACGCGACGAAGTAAAAAAGAAAAAAGTTTGGGTAGAAGATTTCATAGAACTACCCTACAACCAAATAAAAGAAGCAAAAATTGTAATTTCATTTAAATAAGCCCCATGAACAGTTTGGAACTTGTTGACTCATTTTCGGAGTTTAAAGAACTAAAAAATATTGACAAACAAACGATGCAGCACGTCCTCGAAGACGTCTTTCGTGCCATGCTCAAAAAGAAGTTCAATACCGACGAACACATCGATATCGTTGTCAATATTGACAAAGGTGATGTCCAAATCTTCTTGAATAAAGAAATTGTAGACGACGGCGAAGTAGAAGACCCGAATACAGAAATCGCTTATTCTGATGCCATCAAAATTGAGCCTGACTTCGAGATCGGCGAAGAAGTAACCGAAGAATTCAAATTCGGAGATTTCGGACGTCGCAATGTCTTGGCTTTGCGTCAAAACCTCATTTCGCGTATTATGGAGCTTGAAAAAGACCAACTATACAACAAATACAAAGAGCGCATCGGCGAAATCGTTACTGGCGAAGTCTACCAAGTTTGGAAAAAAGAAATCCTTATCATGGACGACGACAATAACGAACTCATTTTGCCGAAATCTGAGCAAATTCCATCCGATTTCTTCAAAAAAGGAGAATCTGTTCGTGCAGTGGTGGCTAAGGTCGACATGCGCAACAGTACACCTGTCATTATTCTTTCGCGCACTGCACCAGAGTTCTTGGAACGTTTATTCGAACTCGAAGTTCCTGAAGTATTTGACGGCCTTATTACCGTTAAAAAAATCGTTCGCGAGCCAGGGGAGCGTGCTAAAGTAGCTGTCGAATCCTACGACGACCGCATTGACCCAGTTGGTGCTTGTGTGGGCATGAAAGGATCGCGCATCCACGGCATCGTTCGCGAATTGCGCAACGAGAACATCGACGTGATCAACTACACCTCAAACCAACAATTACTCATCCAGCGCGCACTTTCGCCAGCCAAGATCACCTCTATGGAGATACTCGACGACGAAAAACGCGTTAAAGTATACCTCAAGCCAGACCAAGTCTCATTGGCCATTGGTAAGGGCGGTAACAACATCAAACTCGCTGGCAAACTTTGCGGTTTTGAAATTGATGTTTACAGAGATGGCGAAGTAGATATCGAAGATGTCGACCTCGAAGAATTTGCAGATGAAATCGATAGCTGGATCATCGACGAGCTCAAAGCTATTGGTTGCGATACCGCAAAATCAGTACTTGAGATCAGCGTCGAGGACCTCGTTTCGCGTACAGACCTTGAAAAAGAAACGATAGAAGAAGTATTCCGCATTTTGAAAGCGGAATTTGAATAACTTTAATACCAATAAGGAGCGCAACAGTAGATTATGGCGGGAAAACCGATTCGTTTAGGAAAAGCAGCAGGAGAATTGAATGTAGGAATACCGACAATTGTCGAATTCTTAGGTTCAAAAGGCATTGTCATTGACCCCACTCCAACATCGCGTCTGGAGCAGGAGCACTATGATATTTTATGTCGTGAATTTGCTGCAGACCAGAGCATGAAAGAGCAGTCTAAAGCTGCTTTGCGTCGCGAAAAGCGCGAGTCTTTGTCTTTGAAAGATAAACCACAAGAAGAGCCCAATACAGCTCCTGTTGTCGAAGATGAGGACGAAGAAGACATCAACCTTGAAGAAATCAAACGTCAAGTGCTCACCGATTCACCTGCAAAGGCTCCAGCCCCCAAAGTAGAGGAGACGCCAGCCGCGGCTGAAGCAACGGAGAATAAAGTTAATGTTGTCGGCAAAATCGACCTCGATTCCATTAACCAACGCACGCGTCCTGACAAGAAAAAAGATAAAATAGCCGAGGATCAACCCGCAGCTACTCCTTCAGCACCTGAGCCTGACGCTCCGGCGCCTACACCAGCTCCGGCAGAAGAAACAAAAGCAGTAGAGCCTGAAAAAGCGCCAGAAATTGAAATGATTCGCGCTACGCGTCAGACCCTTTCGGGGCCAACCGTTCTCGGTAAAATCGACCTTCCGGTCGAGCGTCCGCGCACACCTGTTGCCTCATCGTCAGAAGATGCCAATTCAAAGCGCAAGCGCAAGCGCATCAAGAAAGTCGAAGTTGGGAACACCCCAAATAACGCCAACAAACCAAAAACCGAGAAAGCCGAGATCTCCGAACAAGACATTCAAAAAGAGATCAAAGAAACACTCGCGCGTTTGTCTAACCAGGGTGGGAAATCCAAGGCGTCTAAAAATCGTCGCCAAAAACGCGACAACTATGCACAGCGCCGTCAAGAAGAAATGGCCATGGCCGAACTCGAAGAAAAGACACTCAAGCTCACCGAGTTTGTTACAGTCTCTGAGTTGGCTTCCATGATGAATGTCCAACCTACGCAGGTCATCTCTGTCTGTATGTCTCTCGGTATTTTCGCTTCGATCAATCAAAGGCTCGATGCAGAAACCATTCATATTGTCGCCGACGAATTTGGTTTTGAAACCGAGTTCATTAGTGCAGAGCTTCAAGATGCCATCACAGTAGTCGAAGACCAACCCGAAGATTTAGTTGATCGCCCACCAATTATTACCGTAATGGGTCACGTAGACCACGGTAAAACCTCCTTACTTGACCGCATCCGTAATGCAAACGTTACAGAAGGAGAAGCAGGGGGAATCACACAGCACATCGGTGCTTACTCTGTGACCCTCAAAGATGGTCGCAAAATGACTTTCCTCGATACCCCAGGTCACGAGGCGTTTACCGCCATGCGTGCACGCGGTGCGCAGGTAACGGACGTCGCTATTATCATTGTGGCTGCAGACGACGACGTCATGCCACAAACCAAAGAAGCGATTTCGCATGCTCAAGCAGCGAATGTCCCGATGATCTTCGCTATCAACAAGATCGACAAACCTGGCGCCAGCCCTGATCGCATCCGCGAGCAACTTTCTGCCATGAACATCCTCGTCGAAGACTGGGGTGGTAAATACCAAGTTCAAGAAATTTCTGCCAAGCAGAACCTCAACATTGACGCTTTGCTCGACAAAGTGCTCCTCGAAGCAGAACTCCTCGACCTCAAAGCCAATCCTGCTAAAAATGCAGTCGGAACCGTTATTGAATCCTCTTTGGATAAAGGAAAAGGCTATGTTACCAACATGCTCGTAGAAGCAGGCACCATGCGCATCGGCGACGTCATCCTCGTCGGTCGCTACTACGGTCGCGTTCGTGCCATGCAAGACGAACATGGTCAGGCGCTCAAAGAAGCGGGCCCAGCTCAGCCAGTATCTGTACTCGGTATCAACGGCGCACCTAGTGCCGGTGACAAATTCAACGTACTCGACGACGAAAAAGAAGCCAAATCAATTGCGCAAAAACGCGAACAACTTTACCGCGAACAAGGATTGCGCACCACCAAGCACATTACCCTCGACGAAATCGGTCGACGCTTGGCCATTGGAGACTTCAAAGAGCTCAATATCATCGTGAAAGGTGACGTCGATGGCTCTATTGAAGCACTTTCAGACTCCTTACTGAACTTATCAACTGAAGAAATCCAGGTCAATATCGTTCACAAAGGTGTCGGTGCTATTACCGAAGCCGATGTCAACTTGGCCTCTGCATCAGATGCCATCATCGTGGGCTTCCAAGTTCGACCTACGCTTCCTGCTCGTAAATTGGCCGAGACCGAACAGATCGACATCCGCATGTATTCCATTATCTACAAAGCCATCGAAGAGATCAAAGCCGCGATGGAAGGAATGCTTTCACCAGATATCGAAGAAAAAGTACTCGGTTCTGCCGAAGTACGCGAAACCTTCGAAATCACGAAAGTGGGTACTATTGCGGGTTGCTACGTCCTCGACGGCATCATCAAGCGCAGTTCCAAAATTCGCCTCATCCGCGACGGCATTGTCGTACATTCGGGCAGCTTAGGCTCCTTGAAGCGCTTCAAAGACGACGTCAAAGAAGTTAAAAACAATTATGAGTGTGGTCTGAACATCGATAAGTTCAACGATATTAAAATCGGAGATATCATCGAGGCCTATGAAGAAGTAGAAGTGGCAAGAAAATTGTAAGGTCCAAGGGGCGAGTTGAATTTTCATTAATTTTGTAAGACACTAAATAAAGTTATTATGGGCAAATTTGGACCAACAGAAATCATTCTTATCCTCGTGATTGTTTTACTTTTCTTCGGAGGTAAAAAAATTCCTGAACTGATGCGTGGTCTTGGCAAAGGCGTCAAAGAATTCAAAGACGCATCCAAAGGCGAAAACAACGCAGCAGAGCCTTCTACAGAAATTTCTAAAGAAGATAAATAACTGCATGTACCGCACTATCGCAGCCATTCAGAACGCCTTGCATTCTGGCAAAACGGCTTTGGACCTCGTTGAGGAACACCTAGCGCGTATCTCAGCACACCAGCATCTCAATGCTTTTTTAGAAGTTTTTGCAGATTCCGCTCGTGCCCAAGCCCGTTTGGTTGATCAAAAAATCCAATCCGGAACCGCAGGTCGGCTCGCTGGCGTCATTGTAGGCATCAAAGACAACATTTGCTACAAAGACCACAAAGTCTCTGCTTCCTCGAAAATCCTCGCTGGTTTCGAATCAATTTATACTTCAACAGTACTACAACGCCTTATTGACCAAGACGCTATTGTCATTGGTCGGCTCAATTGCGATGAATTTGCAATGGGTAGTTCCAACGAAAACTCTGCGTTTGGTCCTGTGCAAAATAACTGGAAACCAAATTATGTCCCTGGCGGTTCATCTGGAGGTAGCGCCGTAGCAGTTTCAGCCAATTTGTGCACGGTGTCTTTGGGTTCTGACACAGGCGGTTCTGTACGCCAACCCGCTTCCTGGACTGGCACTTTCGGCATCAAGCCCACCTACGGCCGCCTGAGTCGTTATGGACTCATCGCTTATGCTTCGTCATTCGATCAAATTGGTTTTTTTACCAATGATCTTGCCGATACCAAACTTTTACTCGAAATAACTGCTGGTCAAGACCCCTATGATGCCACAAGTTCAAGTGAGCCCAATTTGGTCAGAACAAATCTTCCTGAAAAACTCAAAATCGGCGTATTAAATGAGTGTCTCACGCATCCAGGTTTAGATGCTGAAATCAAAGAAAAACTCAATCAAACGCTCCGAAAACTCGAAGAAAAAGGCCATGAAATCATAGATGTGAGTTTTCCTTACCTCGAATACATGGTGCCAACCTACTACGTCTTAACGACTGCAGAAGCGTCATCCAATTTGTCGCGCTTTGACGGCGTCCATTACGGATACCGCAGCGCAGATGCCAAAGGCGTAGAAGAAACTTACGTTAAGTCGCGCAGCGAAGGTTTTGGCCCCGAGGTGCAGCGTCGCATCATGACCGGTACTTTTGTGCTTTCTCATGGCTACTACGACGCCTATTACACCAAAGGACAGCAAGTTCGCCGTATCCTCAAAGACCGAACTACTGCACTTTTAGCCGAATGCGATGTGCTGTTGTCTCCAACAACGCCTACCACAGCATTTGAGATGAACGCCGTCAAAGACCCCATTCAAATGTATCTCCAAGATATTTTTACGGTTCATGCCAACCTCACGGGTAACCCCGCCATTAGTATTCCTTTTGGTGTACACAGCAATGGCCTACCTTTTGGCATCCAATTAATGGCCCGCGATTTTGAAGAAGATCTACTTTTTCATGCCTCTGAAAATTTACAAGCAGTGATCGGATGAAATGGCTGATTTCTATATTGCTATTCCTTTCATCCACCATCGTGCTTGGTCAAAAACCCGCGCATTTAGTGCGGCCATCTGACTCCCTAGACCCAGACCCTTTTGTCAATACTGTCCAACAAAGCCTCAATTTATTTTACGCAGATTACGCGAATTCCAACAAATACGACTCAATCATTACGGCCCTGAACTACACACCGGGACAGGTACCCGTTTTTTCTGACTCGGTTATTTGTGCGCGTTTGGCCAAAATGAATGAGCTCACACCGTTTCAGCTCGATTGCAATGCAGCAACGCTCTCAACCATTAAGTTTTTTGCAGCCCAGCGCCGTGGTTTTATCCGAGTAGCACTAGGACGTTCGGCACTCTATTTTGACCTTTTTGAGGAGAAGCTCACCGAATACGGTTTGCCACTTGAATTGCGCTTTTTATCGGTCATTGAGAGCGGTCTGAGGCCACAAGTTAAATCAAGAGCAGGAGCTTTGGGTTTATGGCAGTTCATGTACAAAACCGGACTCTATTTTGGCCTCGACGAAAACTCATATATCGACGAGCGCATGGATCCCGAAAAAGCAACCGATGCCGCTTGCCGTTACCTCAAACAACTTTATGGCATTTACGGCGATTGGAATTTAGCATTGGCTGCCTACAATGCCGGGCCGGGTAACGTGAATCATGCCATCCGAAAATCAGGTGGCAAAACGACGTATTGGGAAGTACGACCTTATCTACCCGCAGAAACACAAGGTTATGTGCCAAACTTCATTGCTGCTGCCTACATGATGACCTATCATGCCGAATACAACATCATTCCCATGGAGGCCAAAATTCACAATTCACAACTCGACACCATGTGCGTGAAAAGTGGCGTCCACATGCAAACCATTGCTAAGTTAGTCGACTGGGACCTCACCGAAATCCAGAGCCTTAACCCCGTCTATAAAACCACTTACATTCCCAAAATGACTCCCGCGCGTTGCGTAACAGGCCCACTAGATAAAATTGGTTTGTTAGTGAGCTACGAAGACTCCTTATATCTTTTAGAAGAGGCTATTTACCATCCCAAACCAGTCATTCCACCTAGCCCAGTTGGTCAGGACACCACCCAAAAAGATACCACAAGTATCATCAACCCGCCTATAGACACACTTCAAACAAACATACCGCCTGCCAGCAACTTGATGTATCACAAAGTCAAAACCGGTGAGAACTTACGTCAAATTGCGCTCAAATACAGCGTATCTATCGAGCAACTCATGGAGTGGAACGCCTTGCGCACTACCAATATTTACGTAGGCCAAAAATTGACAATCTACACCAATCAAACACAAGTGCAACCAGCGCCAACGCCAGCACCTCCGCCTCCGCCCGTCAAGAAATACTACACCGTGAAGCCCGGTGACACCTTTGGTAAAATTGCGCAGCGCAATAACCTCACCCAGGCACAACTCCAACGACTCAACCCAGGCATCAGGATCAACAGCATTGCCATTGGGCAGCGTATTCGCATTAAATAAACTGCGATGAAAATTTCTGGCGTTATCATCACCTACAACGAAGCCCGTAATATCGGTCGCTGTATCGCTTCGCTTCAAGATGTTTGCGATGAAATCTTGGTTCTCGATTCCTTTTCTACGGATGAAACTGAAGCAATTTGCCTGCAACACTGCGTGCGCTTTGAGCAGCACCCTTTTGAAGGGCATATTCAGCAAAAGAATGAAGCACTGAAGCGGGCCACACATCCATGGGTTTTATCCCTAGATGCCGATGAAGCACTCACCCCTGAGTTGAAGCAATCCATTTTGCAAATCAAAGCCAATTTACCTGAGCGCGGCGCCTTTACTTTCAATCGCCTCACGAATTACTGCGGAACTTGGATCAAGCATAGCGGTTGGTATCCAGATACCAAATTGCGACTGGCCTCTAAAAAAGATGTCCAATGGGGTGGGGTCAACCCGCACGATCAATTATTGCCGGGCCCTCAACTCCAAGTGCAACACTTATTCGGTGACCTCTTGCATTTTTCCTATTACACCAAGGAAGACCATTTCAAGCAAATTGCCTATTTTTCCGAAATTGCCGCCAAAGAGTTATATGAGCGAAAGGTAAAAAGTACGGTCTTCAAAATTGCGATGAAAGTCAGTGCTCAATTCATCAAAACCTATCTACTCAAATTCGGGTTTTTGGATGGAAGGGCTGGTTGGCATATCGCAATTCGCAGCGCGTATGCAACCAAATTGAAATACACATTGCTCCGAACCCACTGGAAAAATGCCTGAATTCAGAAACATATTGATTTCAAGGACTGATGCCATTGGCGATGTCTGTCTCACCATGCCAGCGTGTCAAGCAATCAAATCCGCTTTTCCAGACAGCGAACTCACTTATTTATGCAGCGCTTATACCAAAGCAGTAGTGTCTTGTTTTGATCCCATTTCGGATATCCTTACCCTAGAGCAGCTAGAGCAAGCTCCTGAAGCAGAGCGAAACACTCAACTCAGCAAATTTGATGTCGTCATTCATTTGTTTCCAAATAGGATGGTAGCCCAATGGTGCAAACAAGCCAATATTCCAATGCGCATTGGCACCGCACATCGTTTCTTTCATCTTTGGACTTGTAATTTTCGACCGCGGTTTACCCGCAAACGCTCGGATTTACATGAGGCACAATTGAATTTTAAGTTATTAGCGCCAATGGGCATAACAGCTCTTCCAACCCTCAATGAAATCAATCAAAAATTGAACTTTAAGGCGAGTGTTTTGCCCCATGAACTCGCACAAAACAATTGGAGCAAAACAATCCTGCTTCATCCAAAGTCGAACGGAAGTGGGGTAGAGTATCCGATAACGCACTACCTGGATTTAGCGCAACAATTAGTCGCTAAGGGCTACACTGTTTATTTTACCGGAACTGAAAAGGAAGGCGCGTACTTTCGGGACCAACTTCCGCAAAATCCAAAAATAATTGATGCAACGGGCCATTGGGATCTTCAGACTTTTATTGCCATTATTTCGCAAGCCAAAGCGTTGGTCGCCTGTTCGACTGGCCCCTATCATTTGGCGGGCCTATGCGGAATTCGGGCAGTTGGTTTATTTGCAAGTCGCCGACCTATACACCCTGGGCGCTGGGCGGCATTGGGCAATAAGTCTGTAGCACTTGAACACGACCCAAAATGTGCACCATGTTCGGCTGGCCAGGAGTGTGCTTGCATCGCACAAATTCCAATTGAGCAAATCATTGATGCCATTGAAAAGTAGTTATTTCCGCAATTTGCTGCTGGCGTTCTATGTAATGTGTTATAGTGCCGGATTATTTCATTGGGCACGTGTGGTTGATCAATTCGACTTCGAATTACTTCCAAAAGCAGTTGCTCATGGCCTCCTGATCGGCTTGGTCTACTTCGGTTTTCAAACGAAAGAAATGCCGCGTTTAAAGGGTAGTTTCTTGCTTTCGTTGGCTTTTGTAGTGGCCTTTTATCTGTTTGTCTACAAGTCGTCATTGCCCTATCTTTGGTTTTGGTCACTGTTGTTGCTCCAGCTAGTGTTACTCATTACTTATTTGAAAGGGCTTGCATGGCGTCAGATCACATTGCTTAAGAACTTTCTGATTGCCACGATGTGGTACATCCAACTCAATTTAATACCCGCATTTGCCGGCAACGCGAATTTAGCTTACCTGCCATTTTTCATTTTTTATTTGGCGTTGAGCATTCAAGTCGATGCCGAAGACATTGAAGAAGACACCGGGAAAATCAAGACCTTGGCAAGCAAGATGGGCCAGGGCACAACGGCTTATCTGGTTATTTTTCTGTTGGCTTTCTTTGCCTATTTAATGGGATTGCCCTTCGTTTGGATTTTGCTTGCATTACTTGTCTTAAAGCGCGAGACTTTTTTACCCAAACGCTCCTATGACGCATTGCTTTTAGTTCTCGGCGTCTACTTTCTATTGCGTTAAGCACAAGCTTTGTATCTTTGTGCATTCTATTTACAACCATGGACTACACTTTCAACGCAATCGAAGCCAAATGGCGCCAAATTTGGCAGGAGCGCAAAACATATCAAGTCACCGAAGACAGCAGCAAACCGAAGTTTTATGTCCTTGACATGTTCCCTTATCCATCTGGTGCAGGTTTGCACGTTGGGCATCCGCTCGGTTATATTGCTTCGGATATTTTTGCGCGCTACAAGCGCTTGAAAGGTTTTAATGTCTTGCACCCAATGGGCTATGATTCTTTTGGATTGCCCGCAGAACAATACGCTATTCAGACCGGTCAGCATCCGGCCATCACCACCAAAGAAAATATTGCGCGCTATCGCGAACAACTCGACCTTATGGGCTTTAGTTTTGATTGGGATCGAGAAGTCCGCACCTCAGACCCATCGTACTACAAATGGACCCAATGGATCTTTAAGCAGCTCTTCAATGCTTATTACGATTTATCGACCAATAAAGCTGAGCCAATTGCCAAGCTGATTGCTCTTTTCGAAAAAGCTGGAAACCAAAGCGTGAACGCTGTGTGCGACCAAGAAGAAATATTTTCTGCCTCAACCTGGGCATCATACAGCGCAGCAGAAAAAGAAGCGGTTTTGCAACAGTACCGAATGGCTTATCTCGCAGAGAGTTGGGTCAATTGGTGTCCGGCTTTAGGAACCGTGCTCGCCAACGACGAAATCGTCAATGGCGTTTCTGAACGCGGGGGACATCCTGTAGAACAAAAACGCATGATGCAGTGGTCTATGCGCATCAAAGCTTATGCAGAACGCCTCCTAGAAGGCCTAGACCGCATTGATTGGACCGACGCACTCAAAGAACAACAGCGCAACTGGATTGGTAAATCTAAAGGAGCAAGTGTTCATTTTGCTGTCAAGGATACCGAACTGCAAATCGAAGTATTTACGACGCGCCCCGATACCATTTTTGGCGTGAGCTTTATGGTCTTGGCGCCTGAGCACCCGTTTGTCGCTCAAATCTGCACGGCAGATCAGCAAGATGAAATAGCCGCTTACCAGCAACAAGCGGCACTCAAGACAGAACGCGATCGCCAAGCCGATGTTAAAAATATCTCTGGTGCCTTCACGGGGGCTTATGCTTTGCATCCGTTCACAGGACAAGAAATTCCGATTTGGATCGGAGATTATGTCTTGGCTTCTTACGGCACTGGTGCCGTGATGGCAGTCCCTTGTGGAGACCAACGCGACTACGATTTTGCCAGACATTTTGGCTTGCCAATCCCAGCTATTTTTGCCGACATAGATATTTCTGAAATGGCCTATGCTGAAAAAGATGCCTTCATTGCCAATTCAGACTTTTTAAATGGCCTCGATTACAAAGCAGCAATGGGAAAAGCAATAGCTGCTATCGAAGCCAAAGGAATTGGTAAAGGCAAAACCAATTACCGCCTGCGCGATGCCGTTTTCTCCAGACAACGATATTGGGGAGAGCCTTTCCCGGTTTATTACCAAGATGGCTTGCCACAGCTCGTCGATGACACTATGTTGCCTGTCACTTTACCCGATGTAGATGCTTATTTACCTACCGAAGATGGTGAACCACCATTGGCCAGAGCGGCAAAAGAGGCGTGGTCTTGTCAGTTAGGAGAGCGCATGGAATACAATACCATGCCAGGCTGGGCCGGAAGCTCTTGGTATTTTTTGCGTTACATGGACCCGCACAACCAAGAAACTTTTGCCGATCCTGAAAAGCTGGCATACTGGAACCAAGTCGATTTATACATCGGTGGTTCCGAACACGCAACAGGCCATTTACTTTATGCGCGTTTCTGGACCAAAGCGCTATATGACCTCGGTTATCTTCAGTTCGACGAACCTTTTGCCAAGCTCATCAATCAAGGCATGATCCTCGGCAAATCTGCCATTGCATACATAGGTCCGGATCAAAAAATGTACTCGGTTGATATGCTTCCTGCTTCCCATGATGGTTTCAGAGAAGTCCGTATCCTCATTGACTTACTCAACGACGATGACAGCATTCAACTCGATGCGCTCAAGTCTTGGCAGCCACAATATGCGCAGCAAGAATTTGTAGGCAATGCAGATGGAAAAGTCTTGGTGAAAAGAGAAGTTGATAAAATGTCCAAGCGCTGGTACAACGTAGTCACACCAGACGACCTCTGCGAAAAATACGGTGCGGATACCCTTCGCATGTACGAAATGTTTCTTGGGCCACTCGAACAAAGTAAACCATGGGATACCAAAGGTATTACAGGTGTTCATGGTTTCTTGAAAAAGTACTGGCGTTTGTTTCACCCCAATGGTCAGTTTGAAGTTAGCGACGCAGCACCGAGCCCTGCCGCGCTCAAAACCTTGCACAAAACAATTAAAAAACTCAGTGATGACCTCGAACGCTACTCTTTTAATACAGGCGTCTCGAGTTTTATGATCTGCGTCAACGAGCTCTCGGAACAAAAATGCAACAACCGCCATATTCTCGAGCAACTCACTATTCTCATGGCGCCTTATGCGCCGCATATTTGCGAAGAAATTTGGTCCAAATTGCGACCAGACGCAGCGAGTATTTTTGATGCCAGCTATCCCGTTTTTGACGAAAGCTACCTACAAGAATCCAGTTTTGATTATCCGGTGTCTTTCAATGGCAAAATGCGCTTTAAAGCCACACTCGATTTATCTTTGACTCCTGCAGAAGTCCAAGCATTCATCCTTGACAAACCCGAAACACAAAAGTGGCTCGAGGGCAAGATCCCTAAGAAAGTGATTGTGGTGCACGGTAAGATTGTGAATATTGTGCTCTAAGCAAAAAGCGAAAGCAAACTAGCAGAGTTTTTCACCTCGGTAATAAGCCCTTTAAGCGCAACGGAGTGCGTATGAATTTGTGCGCCACCAGCCAAAAAGCGGACATTGGGCGCATCGGCATTGAGTTGCTTGAAATATCCTACAATGAAATGTTGGTCAACTGCGGTAAGCCAGCTGCTCAATACCACCGTCGGTTTGAGACGTTCTATGCAGTCTACAAGAGAATCGTAAGGCAAACTTTGTCCGAGATAGTAGGTATAGTGGCCTTTGGAGCGCAATAAATATTGGTAGAAAAGCAAACCGATTTCATGCCAGTCGTGTTCTGGTAAGAAAAGCAGTACACTTTCGTTCGATTTTGACGGGATAGGAAGCTTATCGATTTCGGTAATAACTTTTTGACGAATCAGGTTCGAAATAAAATGTTCTTGTGCTGCAGTAATGCTGTTGACCAACCACATGACGCCAATGCGATCCAGAAAAGGGATGAGGTTTTCTGCAAATGTAGCCTCTAGCCCTTTGTTTTTGATGAGGTCGTTGAGCGTATTTCTGAAGAGTTGCTCATCGAGTTCGAGGAGTGCTAAAATGAGTTTTTCCTCGGCGTTGTCTATGGAAGAATTGAGCCGAATTTCAGACACCATATGATGAATGGCGGTAGTGCCCATGGTGGCAATTTTGGAAATTTTTAAGCCTTTTTTGTTCAATAAACTCACATTGAGCAAAAATGATAAATCGGCGTCGGTGTAGGTTCGGATTTTAGTGTCTGTGCGGTCCGGAATGAGCATTCCGTAGCGCTTTTCCCAAATACGAATGGTATGGGCTTTAATGCCCGTCAGGATTTCGATATCTTTTATTTTATACTCTGCCATCTGCTGTGTAGTCAAACACTAACAACCTTGAAGATAGATTGTTCGCAATGCCTGCAAAAATAAAAGTTTAAAGTAACTTTGCAAGATGCAAATCAAAAGCGCAGAATTTACCATTTCCAACACAGAAGTCAGCAAGTGTCCGCTAGACGGCAAGCCTGAGTTTGCTTTTATCGGAAGGTCCAACGTAGGTAAGTCCTCGTTGATCAACATGTTAACTTCCAAAAAAGGACTCGCAAAAACATCTGGAACTCCGGGAAAAACCCAGCTCATTAATCACTTTCTTATTAATGAACATTGGTATTTGGTAGATTTACCCGGCTATGGCTATGCAAAGGTAAGTCGCACGCAGCGCAGTTCCTTCGAGCGCTTTATATCTGACTACCTTACCAAGCGCGAGACACTTTACAATATTTTTGTCTTACTTGATGCCCGCTTAGAGCCGCAAAAGATCGATTTAGAATTCATGAATTGGTGCGGTGAAAAAGGGCTGCCTTTTTCCATGGTGTTTACCAAAATAGACAAGCTCTCGAGCACTGCCTTACAAAAGAACCTGGCCAAGTACAAAAAAGAGATGCTGAAAGTTTGGGCTGAATTACCACCGGTTTTCACCACCTCGGCCCAATCCGGATTCGGAAAAGAACCACTCCTGAACTATATCGAGCAGATTTTAGCTTAAGGCCAAGCTGCCTCTTGAAAATTCTTCTTGAATTCCTTATTTTTGCCCAAAAAGAAGCCACACTATGGGAAGAGCATTTGAATACCGCAGAGCAGCAAAAGAAAAACGTTGGGACAAAATGTCCAAAATGTTTCCAAAATTGGGCAAAGCCATTACTATGGCAGCCAAAGAAGGTGGCATGGATCCAACTACCAACGCGAAGCTCCGCACTGCTATTCAGAATGCGAAATCTGAAAACATGCCCAAAGACAATATCGAGTCGGCGATCAAGCGCGCAGCTCAAAAAGATATTGCTTCTTTCACTGAAGTAAATTACGAAGGAAAGGGCCCTCACGGCGTGTTGGTATACGTAGAATGCGCCACCGACAACCCCACTAGAACTGTCGCCAATGTCAAATCTTATTTCAACAAGGCTGGTGGTTCCGTCGTGCCAAATGGCTCTATGGAATTTATGTTTGCGCGCAAAAGTGTTTTTGAAATCGCCAAAACCGCGGAACTAGACCCTGAAATGCTCGAATTAGAGCTGATTGATGCGGGCTGTGAGCAAATCGACATCGAAGAAGAGCAAATCGTTGTCTACGGAGACTACACCTCTTTCGGCACCATCGCTAAAGCCCTCGAAGACATGCAAATTGAAGTTCAGAAATCCAGTCTCAAGCGCATTCCAACAAGCCCAGTTGAGTTTTCCGAAGAACAACTCGTCGACATCGAAAAAATGCTCGATAAAATCGAAGACGACGACGATATCCAGCAGGTCTTTACCAATATTGCTTAACCTACATACTAAAAACGCAATTTTTGCGTTATAACGCCTTTCATTGTCCATGCGCACAAGCCTTTACCTCTTACTGACATCGCTACTGCTCCTTTTGTCATGGGCTTGTTCTACAGAAAACAATACGCCGCTCAATCGCTTTTATCACCAAACAACTGCCAAATACAACGGGCATTTCAACGCCAAAGAATTACTTCGAATTTCTTTAAAGACCTACCAAGATAGCCGCAAAGAAGATTTCTACACCCTTCTTCCTGTTTTTCCGGTTCCAACAGAAAAAGAAGTCAAGGGCATGCTTCCTGCCATAGACACCGCAGTGGTCAAATGTGCTAAAGTCATCCTCAACCACAGCATGCCGACCGCAGAAAACATGTTCTACAAAACGGTAGAATACAACAAATGGATCGATGAAAACTGGCTGACAGTAGGAGAGGCCTATTTTTACAGACGCGATTACGCCAAAGCACGCGACAATTTTGAGTTTGTCAAGCGTTTTTTTGACAAAGACCCAAGTCTGTACGTGGCCAGTTTATGGCTAGCTCGAATTGACATCGAACAACGTAAATACGCCGATGCCAAACTGATTTTAGATGCCCTCAATGAGCGAGCAGAAATCCAAAACGACAAAAAGCTGACGGATTACATCCCTTTCTTGCGCAACAAAAACCCGGAAGCGGGGCCTCAGATGACCAAAAAACTTCAATTTGAGATCCACCGCACCTACGCAGACCTCGCGCTGCGTCGCAGAGAATACGACGCTGCTGTGGAGGGCCTCAAGTTAGCCATCGACAAATGTCCAGACGCAAAAGAAAAAGCGCGTTTAAATTATATTTTGGCGCAAGTCTATCAACAACAAAATCAATTGCCTGAAGCTGCCATTCATTATGGCAAGGCATTCAAGGCGGCTGCAGCGCCCGACATCGCATTCAATGCTCGTCTCAACAGAGCAATTGTCAGCGGCGACGACCGCCTCATGGCAGACCTTCAAAAGATGTTGCGCGATGCCAAGAATGCCACCTTCAAGGATCAAATTTATTATGCTATGGCCTTGATGGAACTCAACAAAGGCAATAAACCGTTGGCAAAGTCGCACCTCACGTCTGCTGCTTTTTACTCCAATAATAATAAAAGACAACGCGCTCAGGCCTACGAAAAGCTCGGCGACATCTCCTTCCAAGATAAAAACTTTGTCTTTGCTCAGAAATACTATGATTCCAGTTCGCGCTTTATCACCGAAGACTACCCTAACGGCGAACAAATCAAGAGTAAAGCAACCAAACTTGCCGATTTGGTCAAGGCCATTGAAATTGCTCAATTCGAAGATTCCGTTCAAAAAATTGCCGCGCTCTCCGAAAAAGACCGCGAAGATTTCCTCAAAGAAACCCTCAAGCAAATCAAACGCGACGAGCAGCGCCGCAAAGAACTCGAAGCTGCTAAGCTGCTTGCACTGCAGCAGAGCCAGCCCGTAAACAATAATGCAAATAGCAACAAATTTATCTTCAACAACCCCAAACTCCGCGAAGAAGGATACAACGAGTTTCGCAAAAACTGGGGCGTTCGAGAAAACACCGACGACTGGCGCCGTAGTGAACGCATCATTTTGAACGCCAATATTCCGGTCGCTGGACAAGATAGCACCCAAGCCAATGCAACACCCGAACAAAAAGATTCCCTTTCCATTGAGCGCCTACTCAAAGATATTCCACTCACTCCTGCCGCATTCAAGGCTTCTCAAGAGCGTTTGCTAGAAGCACTCTACACTTCCGGAGTGCTTTACAAAGAAATTCTCAATGAAACAGAACTTGCCGCAGCCCAATTCTTGGCAATTCTCGACAAAAATCTCGATCACCCTACAGACCTATCCGCGGCTTTTCAACTCTACAAAATTTACGAAGCCACTTCAGATGCCGATAAATACCGTCAATACATATTAAAGAAGTATCCAAGCTCAGATGCAGCTAAATATTTCCAAGACCCCGATTTTTATGTCAAGCAAAAACTCAGTGCGCAAAAAGACCAAGAAGCTTACCTCGCATTAGTCACAAAGTATGATCAAGGTTATTTTGCCCAAGTTCAAACTGCCACACAGCAAATCATTGACTCCGACCCAGCCAACGCTTACCGCGCTGAGTATCTTTTACTCAACGCCCTAGCTACTGGGCAGCAAGTTTCAGACAAGCAAGTACTCGTGCCACTACTTCAGCGCATCATCGATGAAAAACCAAAGTCTGACCAAGCAGTTCGCGCCAAAGAAATGTTGGATATTCTCAAAAAAGGGTATTCTAAATTTGAAGTCAATCAAGGAGCCAAAGAACAATCTATCTTCACCGATATTCCCAATGTATCCCAATTCGTGATCATTTTACTCGACGATGATGAAGAGGCCGACGACTTACGCACAACCGTTTCCAATTTTGCTGCCAAAGCATTCAAGACTTCTAAAGTCAAGGCGAGTGTCAAAACAACACTCGATGAAAAGAATTTTGTGCTCGTGTCGGAATTCTCAACAACCAAAATTGCCTGGGATTTCGTCAATGCCTATAAGGCCGGAGCTGAGTATTTAGATGACTATCAAAACAATAAAATTTTCATAATCAATCAAGAAAATTTGAAAAAGTTGATAGAAACCTCGAAATTTGATGAATATAAAGGATTTTTCATCGACAATTACTAAGCAACATGCTAAGAAAAGACATTTTCGGAGGTTCTCAACAACCTGACAACACTGACCGCACAAACCGCATTATTGCCGGTACTGAAATCAACGGAGACCTTACCTCCGATACCAACATTCACCTCGAAGGCGAGGTAAATGGCAACGTATCTTGTGCCGGACGCGTCATCATCGGAACATCAGGAAAAATCAATGGCAATCTCGTATGTGTCAATGCCGAAATCGACGGCGCCATGGATGGTCAACTGATGGTTGAGAATTTGTTGGTGTTGCGCTCAACAGCGCGTATCAAAGGAGATATTCAAACCATGAAACTCCATATCGAAGAAGGTGCTTTCTTCGAAGGTGCCTGTGTCATGCGTGCGGGTGTAAGCACTCCAAAGCTAGATACAGAAGCAGCGTTCAATGACTAAAAAAGACGCTTCCCACAACGCTTATCTCAAACTCACTTCCGCTGCTTTTCAGATGGCAGCAGTGATTGGTGGCTTTACTTGGCTCGGTACATTTCTCGACGCGCAGTACAATACCAATCGTTTTTTTACCATCGTTTTGGCATTGCTGGGAGTAGGAATTGGTTTGTACTTGATCATTAAAGAAGTGAATTCCCTCAATCGTGAAGACTAATCCAAAGAAGCGACTTACGCTTTGGTCCTATTTAGCCACTTTGCTGTCTATCCATATTGTTTTTTTAGTGCTTGCGCTCATAGGTGTTTTTCATTTGCCGCTCAAAGGCGTAGGGAGCATATTAGTAACCTCTTTTCTATTGGTTTTGGCCTCGGCTGTTATATTATTTTTCCGAAATAATGGAGATGCAGTTGCGCAAGCTTTTCGTTTTCTAGCAATCAGCGTTACCCAATTATTGGGCTATTTATCTACGAGTTTAGCGCTGATTTACACTGATCAAAGTGTTGAGCTTGTGTTCTATTTATTAGGGCTCTCCTTAAGTGTATTGATTCTTCAGACGAGTTATTTAGTCAGACGACTAAAATGAGCGCATGAACCCAAGCAAAAGCTTGGCAAGGGGTTCGAATGCCGCATAGCTCAATTCTTCGGCCTTGTCGTGGATATCGTGATAGTGTTTATTCGGCCCCATTGTATACACAAAGAATGCGGGCACACCTTTTTCTGTGAAGAAATAATGATCAGAATTAGCAGCGGGCCCACGAGATTTGACTTGAGTCAGGAAGTTGCCGTCCTTGTTCATTTCGACCAAGCGATCAAATTCTGATTTGAAGAGTGTTGCATTGACTACAGTAATCCCTTCTTCGCCGCTTCCCATTATATCGGTATTGAGCAAAAATCGAATTTGAGAGAGTTTGAAGAGTGGATGGTTGACAAAGTAATTAGACCCAACAAGCCCTGCTTCCTCGCCACCAAACGCCATGAAAACATAATTATAGTCTGGGTTGCGCTGAAGATTCAGTTCTTTTGCGAGATAGAGAAGCATCCCGACCCCTGAAGCGTTGTCGTTGGCACCTGGGAAATAGGTGTCTTTGCCCATCTTTCCGAGGTGGTCGTAATGTGCGGTAATGACTAAATAAGGTTTTTTCTTGGCATTTTGAGCGGCGGGCAAATAGCCAATGACATTACTTGAGGTGAATTTTGGTTCAAATAAAGTTGTCAAGTGCATCAAGGCACTTTGGGGTTTGTTTGCAAAGGCAGTTAAAAGCACTTGGAAAGCAGGGTAGGGCTTCGCTTGCTGACTCACCGACCACGTGAGTTTGCTCGAGGTGAGTTCTATGGTTGCTGCAAATTGTTGGAGTTCCTGAAGGCGTGTTTGTAGTACTTTATTGGTATCTCCGCCAAATCCTGAGGTCTGAACTACCAACATGCGGTCTTTCGGGCAAGGTTTAAAGGCATTGACGCTGCGGTATAGCGTACGTACATTGCAATATACCAATTGATAGTTTGTAGGAAGAGAAATGCCCGCAGAACCAGGATGAACGAGGTAATCGATGCCCGGCTTAAGGGTGTCTGAGCCTACCGCAAATAAACAGGCCCCCGGAAAAGTTTGAACGGGCAGTGTAAATGATTGTTCGAATTTATTTTTGAAGGGCTGCAGGCCAATTTTGTGGAATTCTGCTGCAATGAATTGAGCGGCCAATGCGCTGCCGTCCTCGACATAACCCCTACCGGCGAATTCAGGCGAACAGAGCTTGGCGATGGTTTCTCGGTAAGGATATGTTTGAGCATAGCCAAGCGTAAACAAGCAACAAAAAACGAAACTATGCGCCAGTCGCATAACGTCGGCAAATTTTGTAAATGAAATCTTCGACAATTTCTGATTCGGTATCCCAGTTGAAAGTTTGGGACAGTTCTGTGAGCATATTGCGGGCAGCATCCATTGATGCGAGTTGATCGAGTTGTTTGATGTTGCTCGAGAATTCATCAGAAGAACCATCAAAAAGCTCGTTGATGAACTGTAGTTTTTCATTGAGTGTAAATGCGCCAATGAGGCTCTCTAATGGGAACACACTGCGGTTGTCTCGGATATTGGCTTCCATTTCAGCCATCCAGATGGGTTGGTCGCCAGAAAATTCCGGTTCCCAATTGGCAGTTTGAGCAGCTGTTGTTTCTTCGGCAGGCTCTTCTAATTCCGCTTCAACTTCAGCGACTTCTTCGCTCATTTCCTCTTCATTGGCTTCTTCCTCTTCTTCAGCTGTTGTTTCTTCGGTTGATTCTTCTTCAGCTTCTGCATCTTCATTGGCTTGTTCCTCTTCTTCTTCGTCTTCAAGTTGTTCCTCGTTTTCGTCGTAGAAAACTTCTTCGTTGCGCTCTTCGCTTTCACCACTTGCAAAAGTGACTTCGAATTCAGGTTCCGATGCAGGTTCGTCTATGCTGCCAAATAAATCGATGGGTGTTTCGATTTCGGGCTGGCGCAGGCTCGCTGAAATGACGGGTGCCTGTACTCCCAAAACATTGGTTTCATAAATTTTGTAGCGCAAAATAATCATGCGCTCGTATAGTTCTTTGGCGTCCTCGACTAATAATTCCATTTCTTCCGGGGAGAGGTGCCCGGACTCAAGTTTTTCAACACCTGAATGAAGGTGTCCGAGAATAGTTTTGATCATTAGGGATGGACTTTTTTCTGACATTGCTTATAACTTATTAATTTCGTGCAATCGGGAGCTCATAGAACTACCGAATCAAAATTAGAAAACATTTCACAATCTCATTCAACAGCACTATGTTTTTAGAGCAATTTACCAAAGAAAACGGACAACAAGGTTGGATAGAAGTGATCTGTGGGTCAATGTTCTCCGGAAAAACAGAAGAGCTCATTCGCCGCTTGCGCCGCGCTGCATTTGCCAAACAGGCTATTTTACTCGTCAAGCCCCGCATCGATGACCGCTACGCAACCGAAGCAGTGGTGAGTCATCAAGGCCAAAGTTTGGAAGCCAAGCGAGTAAGCGCTTCGTCAGAGGTTTTGGATCTTTGGAACGGCGAACAAATTGTTGCCATAGACGAAGCTCAATTTTTTGATATGGACATCGTTCAGGTTTGCAACAACTTAGCCAACAAAGGCGTGCGGGTGATAGTGGCTGGTTTAGATATGGATTTCAAAGGCATTCCTTTTGGCCCTATGCCACAACTAATGTCCATTGCAGAATACGTGAGTAAGGTTCATGCCGTTTGCGTACACTGTGGAAAATTAGCGCAGTTTTCGCATCGGACGGTTGCCCAGACAGAACAAGTTTTGGTGGGTGCAGTAGAAAAATACCAACCGCTTTGCAGAAGTTGTTACCAAAAAGCGTCTGCATGAAACTTCAGCTCTCACCGTCTCAATTTTCTGACATCATCAATGCAAAGTGTATTGGTGCTTTAAAGGATGGCCTCATCCAAGAAGTTGTTTATGATTCGCGTAAAATTACCCGCACGAGTGGTGTCGTTTTCTTTGGGCTCAATGGGCCCAAGCGCAGTGGTAAAGACTTCGTGGCAACGGCATACGAAAAAGGCATCAGGTTTTTTGTTTTGGATTGCGCACCGACAACATTGGCAGCAGACGCCAATTATTTGATTGTCGACGATGTACTTTTTGCGCTTCAAGCGCTCGCTGCATTCCACCGTAAGCAACTGAAGTATCCTATTGTGGCTATTGCGGGCGCTATAGGCAAAACAACTGTTAAGGAATGGATCTATCATTTATTAGCTGACCAGTTGAATGTGCTGCGCAGCCCAAAAAGTTATAATTCTCAATTAGGTGTTGCCATCGCATTACTAGAACTTCCTATCGAAGGAGATTTGGCACTTATCGAAGCGGCAGCGACTAAGCCGGGCGAAATGGAACGCCTGCACGCCATGATTGCGCCAACCTATGCCGTTCTAACCACTGCAAATGCAGGCTTGCGTCATGAATTTAGCTCCACTTTAGCCTATCGAGAAGCGCTCAAACAGCTGACAATTGGCGCGGAGTGGATCATAGATGGCGACGCTCTCCATGACTTCGATACAGCCAATGCGTCGGCCTTATTGAAACAAATTCCGTTTGCCGATCCCGTTCGCATGCACAACGTCCGCGTGGCATTGGCTTGTGCCTTGCGCTTTGGCAACTGTACGCCCCAAGCTGTGGCTACACTTCCCAAACTTGCCAATCGCTTAGAAACCTTTGAGGGTCTTCATGGCGCAACGCTCATCAACGACTCATACACTTTAGATCTGCTTGCTTTTGAAGGTTCCCTGGCATTTTTAAAGTCGGTCTCTCAAGACAAAGCCACTGTAGTTTGCTGTTTGCTAGATGAACATCAGCTCCATTTTAAAGCTGAATTGCAGCGCTTATTGGAGGCTGATCACTGTCGTGAATATTATATTTGGACGGCGCTACCCGAACAACTTCCGACCATCGACAACAAAGTTGTTTTGATCAAAGGTAATCAGCAACTGACAGCAGCCCTACTTTCCAAATGGAAGCGCCAAACGCACAGTACTGTGGTACGCTATGACTTGTCTGCACTCGAGCACAATTTGAAACAATACCAACAAAATTTAGCGCCCACAACACAAATTTTAGCCATGCTGAAGGCACAGGCTTATGGCGCAGGCATGGACCAAATTGCACAACAACTCATCGCAGGTGGAGTAAATTACTTCGGTGTAGCTTATGCCGACGAAGGTGTGCTCCTGAGAGAAGCAGGGATCAAACTGCCTATCCTCGTCATGAATGCCGAACCTGCAAGTTTTGAGACGTGCATCTTGCATCAACTAGAACCAGCAGTATACAGCCTTGCTCACCTAGATGCCTTTATTCGCGTGCTGATTGCTCATGACATCCAAGCATATCCCATTCATTTGAAGTTCGATACAGGAATGCACCGCTTGGGTTTTTTACCGCAGCAAATGGAACAAGTGCTCCAGACCCTCAGCGCCCAGCCCGAAGTGCTCGTCAAGAGTATTTACAGCCATATGGCTTGTGCTGATGAGCCTCACCATCCAATGAATGCACAACAGATTTCCATTTTCAAAGAAATTTGCGACTACTTTGAAAGCGCATTGCCCTATGCTTTCATCAAACATCTATTGAATTCAGAGGGCGCCGCGCATTTTCCAGAAGCGCAGTTCGATATGGTGCGTTTGGGTATTGGGCTCTTCGGAGTCAATCACGATGCTCTTTTTGAAGCCAAGCTCAAACCAGTCATTACCTGGACCAGTCAGATTTCTCAACTCAAACAACTCAATAAAGGAGATTTTGTGGGCTACGGCAGCTCCCAAGCATTAGCAGAGGATAGCCAGATCGCCATTATACCAGTGGGATATGCAGATGGCTTCAAACGCAACCTGAGCAACGGGGCGGGCGGCGTCTATATCGATGGGATGTATTGCCCCACCATTGGAAGAGTATGCATGGATATGATTATGGTGTTGGCTCCAAACGCCAGACCTGATGCTGAGGTGGAAATTATTGGTGTACAACAGCCGTTGAATGACTTTGCAGCCAAGGCGCATACACTTCCCTATGAAATACTTACAAGTATCTCACCTCGTGTGCAGCGTGTTTACATTCGACATTAATTTTGTAACTTGCTCTTATGGATACAGTACAAGATCAATTGTTACAACTCATCAAAGCCAAGCTCCCGCCTGGGGATGCACTAGGTCATGTGTTGAGTGAAACACTTCACGTGAGCATGGATGCGGCCTATCGCCGCATGCGCAATGAAACCGCCCTGACCATCGATGAACTCAAAAGACTATGCAAGACCTTCGACATCTCATTTGATTCACTCATCCAGCAGCAAAAGACAAATGTGATTTTTCGCTACACGCCGCTCAATGCCTATGATTTCTCGTTGGAATCTTATCTAGAAGGCATTTTGGAAGCATTTGAACGCCTGCGCCATCTAGAAGAGCCGAAAATTATGCTGACGATCAACAACACGCATTTCTTTCAACTTCTCAATTTCCCGCAGTTAGTGCGCTTTAAATTGTTCTTTTGGGCCAAGACGCACTTGCAAATCCCCGATTATAAAAATGTACTGTTTAAGCACGAAAAAACCACAGAACGCGCTTTTGAACTGGGTAAGGCCATACTTCATTCATACAATACGATTCCTTCTGTAGAGATTTTTGATCCTGAACTCATGCGAGGCTTTTTGCGCCAAATTCATTACTACTATAAATCCAACCAGTTCGAGGATCCTACCTATGCGCTTTTTTTGTGCGATCGCTTACTGATGTTCTCGTCGCACCTTCGCGAGCAGGCAGACCACGGTAAAAAATTCATTTACGGCACGCAAGTTCCGGCAACGGGCAACCGTTTTGAAATGTATTTAAACGAAACCATCAATGCCGACTCTGCCTTCTATTACGAGAGCAAAGACAAACAAGGCCTGTTTCTTTCACACAACATCATGAATTATCTGCAAACGACAGATCCACAATATGTGCAAGATGCCAAGCAGGTCATCGATAAACAATTAGCCAATTCTAGTTTGATCAGCGTGGTCAATGAAAGAGAGCGCAATAATTTCTTTGTGGATTTTGAAAAAACGATTGGCATGTTCAGAAAGAAAATTGAAGCAGATCTCGACTTTCTTTCTTAGTCACTTGCGTTTTTCGCAACTCAACAGATAGCGGCTCCGAAATTCAGTTTTCACCTGAAGAAAAGTTGGGTCATCTTTGTACCATCAAATTGTATACTATGAAAACAAAAAAATTACAATCTATCTTTTTATTAGTGGCCATTTTCTTTTCTGGCGCTGCTAATTATTTTGCGCAACAGAGCAGTACCATCGCTGTTGCTAACCCTAATGTAAATGCACTTACTGTTAAGCCTGAGTCAGTGGCAAAAATGATGCGTTTAGAGCTCATTAAAATCAACAAATACAAAGTTTACGATGAGTTCGACATGAACGAGGTGATCAAGTCTAAAGAGGAATACAAAGTTGGTTGCTACGGGCAATCATGTTTGTCAAAATTAGGCGAAGAGCTCAAAGTTGATTATGTCATGTCAGGATCTATCGACGGTTTGGGTAATAAAATTGTGGTTACGGTTAAAATTATTGACGTAAGAGCACAAAGTTTGTACAAGTCTTCTGTGCGCGAGTTTGACAACCAAGAATTGGAAATTCAACGCATGATCGAAATTGTTTTGGCCGAAATGCATGGCCTTACCGTAGACAAAGTACTTTCTGATCGTTTGGCTTTCAAAAATGAGGTCATTACTTCTAATAATGTCGGTAAAATCAATAATTCTGGACCGCGTATTGGCGGTGCCGTATTAACAGGAGATGTCGCTGAATTTGCTACGCGTTCAACTCAATATGGCGGTTTAGGGATCCAACCTTTTACCTCCATGATTGGTTACCAAATTGAGGGTCAGTATGTGGGTACCGAAAACTTCTCAGCATTAGTAGAAGGGATCATCAATGTTTCTGGCCTCGAGCAAAGCCAATTTATTCCTTCTTTTTCTTTGCTGAATGGTTTCCGTTTTGGAAAAGCCAACTGGGAATTCGCTTTTGGTCCGCGTTTCGGTATCTCGTCTACTTCAAGTGGCTACCTTGACCTCGATGGAAAGTTTGGAGCCAAAGGTATTTACTATCGTGAATACGATTGGGTAAACGATGGTGGTTACGACGACCTCACAACTCCTGAGCAAGTCAATGTACTTGACCCTGGTTTTGAACGTCATTTCGATAGAGACGGAACGAAAAGATTGAGCACCTCTTTTTTGATTGCCTTTGGACGTACTTTTCAAGCAGGAGCGCTCAACATTCCAGTAAACTTATTCTACAGTTCACAAAAAGGTGGCGGATTCTTGGGTGTCAATATGGGCTTTAACGTACAAAAAAGCAAACAGCCTATCAACAAAACAACCAGCCCACAAAGATATTACTAGTCAACTAGAACCAAATAAACTCTTATGAGATTCCGCATGATTCTCCAATTGTGCACGACATTAGCGCTCTGCTTCTTCGGAAGTCAGGGCGCTTGTGTTTTATTGCAACGTTCTTACTAATTTTACGTATCCAATCTTGAAACAATGTCTACCATGAAAAATTTCTTTTTTTATTTAGCTACATTCATCTCGGTCACTTTTTGGTGTACCGCTTTGAATGCTCAAACACCAAATACAGCTTCGCCAAGTTCAGATACCACAAAATACCTCATCATCAAAAACGATGGCAATGAATATGTGGGGCTCATCCTTTCCGATGATGGCCGCGAGGTGCTCATTGAGACCAAATCATTAGGTAAAATTTACATACCTAAAAGCGATATCAAATCGATGCGTCCTATTGATTATGCCGAGGATGTCGCGAAAGGTGAATTCAGTAGTGCGGGCGTTTTTACAACGCGTTACCAGTTTACCACCAATTGTTTTCCGATTAAAAAAGGGGAGAATTACGCGATGGTCAACCTTTATGGCCCAGAAGTCCATTTTGCAGTCCACAAAGATTTTTCGGTTGGCGTGATGTCGACCTGGATAGGATCACCAATTGCACTGGCCTTGAAGTACACACGCGGCACGTCGAATCCAAAAATCAATTATGGCGTCGGAACTTTGCTTGGCACCTCTGGCTACCTCAATCAAGGCAGGGGCTTTGGCGGTCTACATTGGGGCATGATCACCTACGGCGACCGCCGCAATAACGCTACGCTTTCAGTGGGTTATGGATATTTCAATCCTGGAAATAATAGCTGGAGCCCTACTGTTTATGTACCTGGAACGTATGCAGCTGTTGGTAATGGTTGGTGGCCTGATATTCCAGTAGATTACAGCTACCAAGGGTTAGATAAATCATCATTTATTGCACCCATCATTGGACTTGCAGGTCAAGCTAAAGTTGGGAAAAAGGCTAGTTTTATCTACGATTGTATGTATATCATTGGTTCAGAAAAATCGACTTACGCTCAGGTTAATCAGACTCAAACACCGCAATATGACGCGAATGGAACATTGCAACAGGTTGTGGTGAGTGAATGGACTGAAACGGTCTTTTCTACTACCAACAATCAGAATATATTAGTGGTTATGCCCGGCATGCGTTTTCAGCGCAGTGAAAGTAAGGCTTTTCAGATCAGTTTAGCTGGGGTGATTGTACCAAATGAGGTTTCATTCCCATTGCCAATGGCGAGTTGGTTCTATAGATTTTAAGCGCTCGAATTTCAGATTTTGGGTATTTCTCTTTTTATTTTTCAATCGTGGTGGCTGTCTATTTTGGCGGCCTCACTTTTTTTGTTGCTCGTATTTGTTTTCATACGGCGTCGCATCGAGACTTCGCGCAGAAATCAAGTGCGTTTGGAAGTTAAAATTGCCGAGCGCACCAAAGAAATACGCCTTCAAAAAACAAAGATTGAAGAGCAGAAGCGCTTGTTAGAAGAAGAAAAGAATAAGGTTGTTGAGCAACAAGCACTCTTACAACGAGAGAAAGACCGCACCGAGCAATGGTTGCTCAATACGTTGCCCTCACAGGTGGTCATTGAGCTCAAGCGTAATGGCAAAGTAAAAGCACAGGCATTCAAACAGGTGAGCATCATGTTTACTGATGTCGTGGGTTTTACGCGAATCTCAGAATCAATGGCACCAAGCCGCATCGTCTCCAAACTCGATATCTTATTTCAGAAGTTTGACGAAATCATTCAGGCCAACAACTTAGAGAAAATTAAAACGATAGGCGATGCCTACATGTGTGCTGGCGGTGTGCCAGTAGAAAATTCGACCAATCCTATAGATGCTTGCTGCGCTGCGCTTCAAATCCAAGCGTTTATGGACAAGCTCAAGTATGAAGCCATTGCAGACCACGAAGATTACTGGGAAATCCGTCTGGGGATCAATACGGGGCCTGTTATTGCGGGTATCATCGGCAATATCCGCCTGGCTTATGACGTTTGGGGGTCTTCGGTCAATTTAGCACAGCGCATGGAAATGCTTGGTGAGCCCGGAAAAGTGACAGTAACGGGCAATACTTTTCAGCAAATTGAACCTTACTTTGAATGCGACTACAAGGGCAAGGCATTGACCAAATCACGCACCAAGGTAGATATGTATGTCGTACAGCGCATCAAGCCCGAGTTATCGGTGAACGGAGAAGGCCTGATTCCGAATTCTCGTTTCGAGGAAATCAAAAAACTGCATCATTACAGCTCGATTAAATATTACAAGACGGAGCACCATGTGATGGGCATCTTACAAAAAAATCTGGCTTCGAGTTTGTATTACCACTCCATCAACCATACCAAGGACGTCGTTAAATCAGTGGAGCGCATCGCCTTGCTCGAAGGCGTTACAGATGAGGGTTTGTTTTTGCTTAAGACAGCGGCTATATTCCACGATGCAGGATTTATAGAACAATATGACCACAACGAAGCAATTGGCGCTCGAATGGCGCAGGAAATCTTGCCTAAATATGGCTACACCGAACAGCACGTCAAAACGATTGTAGAGTTGATCCACGCGACTGAAATCCCTCATAAACCCATTAACAAACTTCAAGAAATTATTTGCGACGCCGATCTAGATTATCTTGGCCGCAACGATTTTGAGCAAATTGCCGATAACCTCAGAAAGGAGCTCACGGAAATGGGTAAAATCAAATCTCGAAAAGAGTGGGATACCATCCAAGTCAAATTCCTCAAGCAGCACCAGTATTTTACGACTACAGCTATAGAGTCGCGTCAGCAAAAGAAAGATGAGAATCTACAAGTTGTATTGGAGCGCTTAGCCGCCAATCATTATTCGGATTAATTTAGAGATAACGGGGCGGGGCTTTTTTAGGGCCTTGTTTTTTGGAAGATTTCATTTCTCCAATACTGTAGCCATAAGAAAAATTAAGGATGGCCCTGTTCAATGAACCTGGGCTATTGATGCGTTGGTCATACAAATAAGCAATTTCGAAGGCGTGTGGACTTTCCCATTCAAAGCCAATTCCGATGCTCCATCGAATTCTGTTGAGGTGATACCCCTGTTGCCCATCCATAGGACCAGTAAAAAACTCCATAGAGGCCTGCGGTGCCAAGATGGATTTTTTGATGTCATAAGCAATACTCGGCTTGAGGCGAAACGCTTCACCAAATTCCGGCTCATAATTATCGGCGAGCCTATTCGTCGTAAATTGATAACGACCTCTCAAGCCAATATTGAACCGTTCGATATCATAGTTTGCTTGCAGATTGACATTGAAACGGTGTTGATAACTGAAGTTGCCCTCTAAGGTTCTAGTACCGATATAGCGGTAATCTAGAGAAGGACGGATGTTTTTATTGAGTTTATACTTGTAAGAGATTTGCGGAAAAAAGGTCTGAATACCTCCCGCTACGTGTCGGGTGGTGAGGTCAAATGCCAAACTTTGTTTTTTGTCGATTTTATAACTAACACCTGCTTCATTCCATACTTGGAAGACGGTGCTGTTCTGACTCATGCCCACAAAGGGGACGAACAAAAAACTGAGAATAAAGCTGCGCATGCTTATCGTATCACGGTAATTTCACCCAAATCTTTGGTTTCATTTTTACCAATCTCTATGGTAAATTTGACGGGTTCTTTGGTGTAGTAATCATCGTCGTTGTTGGTGATGGAATTACCAGTATGAAAAACCTCGTTGTAGGCATAGACGGTGTAGGTACCCGGGAATAAGTAATTAAAGCTGAAACTGCCGTCGTAGTTGCATTCTATTTTGTCGTCAAAAATGCTGTCTTGAGTTCCATAAACGATGTAAACATCTTCAGTGGCCCCAGGGTAACTGACCGTTTGAGCCAATGCACCATTGATGTAGAGTTTTTCATTCACGGTAATTTTACCAGTGATTTTACTGCGCCCTCCTTCACCTTCGTACTTTTGACAACCAGTGAATCCGAGGCTTAAAATGGATAGAAATAAAATTAAGGAAAGTCGTTTCATTACTTTTTTTTGACAATGTTAAGAAAAAAACAACTTTTCTCTGCTTCTTGCGTCTGTTTGTTTGGATTAAAATTGATAATTCAGTAATATTGATGACGCTAAACCGAGCTAAATGAAACACTTACTTCTCTCCTTGCTTTTTTGCCTTCCTTCATTTGTATTCTCACAGGTTGTCATTAATGAATATTCTTGTTCAAACGTGTCAGGCCCGACCGATGCGTATGGCGAACGCGAAGACTGGATTGAACTCTACAATACCACCGCTGCTGCAGTAGATTTAACAGGTTGGTATCTTTCAGATAAAGCAACCAACTTGACCAAGTGGCAAATTCCGAGTGGCAACATCAATGCCAATGGTTTCAAAATGGTTTTTTGTTCCAAGCGCGACCTCGTTAACGGCAACCAATACCACCCTAATTTCAATTTATCTCAGACCGACGGCGACTGGATCATCTTGTCCAATCCATCAGCATTGGTTGTAGACTCCTTTAAAATCGTTCATCTCACCAAATCAAACCATTCGGTAGGTCGTTCGAGCAATGGTGCTATTGATTTCAAATTATTTACCACCCCTACGCCTAATGCCAACAACACTGGTGGCGTCAATTTTTATCCTCCAAAACCCGTTTTTAGTCTCGCGCCTGGCTTTTACAGCGGTGCCCAAACGGTATCCATTACCTGCGCAGATCCGACAGCAACAATTCGCTACACTTTAGATGGTTCAGATCCTACTGTCACATCTACGGCCTACAGTGGCCCCATCAACATCCCCACTACCAAAGTCTTGCGTGCAACAGCATTTGGCACCACTCTTTCTTCCTTTACAGAAACCAATACGTATTTCATCAATGTAAACCATACTGTACCGGTAGTTTCTGTCTGTAGCCAAGGGGTTTATTCTTTGGTAGCGAACGGCAGTCAAAATCCAGCCAATCGGATCGGTTCTTTTGAACTTTTTGAGCAAGACGGTACCTTTATTGATGAATCAGAAGGTGATTTCAATAAGCACGGCAATGATTCCTGGGCATATGCACAACGCGGTTTTGACTTCATATGCCGAGACCAATACGGCCACAACGGAGACCTCGATCACGAGATTTTCCCTGAAAAAAGCCGTAATGATTTCCAACGTGTTATTTTGAAACCGGGCGCGAGCGACAACTACCCATTTGAACAAGGCGCCCACATCCGAGATGCATTTATCCATACGCTTTCTATTCGTGCCGACATGAAACTCGACGAGCGCACCTGGCGTCCTGCTGTTGTTTACCTCAACGGCAATTTCTGGGGCGTTTATGAAATTCGCGAAAAAGCCGATGACCACGACTACGCCGATGAATACTACGACCAGAATAAATACAATATGCACTACCTCAAAACTTGGGGTGGTACCTGGCAAGAATACGGTGCGCCGAATGCGCAGCCAAGCTGGAATGCTTTGCGCAATTACATTCTCACCAACAACATGGGTAATCCGGTTAACTTCAATTACGTAGATTCCTTACTCAGTTGGAAATCGCTCTCGGATTATTTCATGATCAATTCGTATACAGTCAACCAAGACTGGCTCAATTGGAACACTGCCTGGTGGCGTGGCCTTGACACCAGCGGTGACCACAAAAAGTGGGGCTATACGCTCTGGGATATGGATGCTACATTTGGCCACTACATCAATTATACCGGTATTCCCGATCCAAGTGCCAATGCAGATCCTTGCAATGCAGAAAACTTACCGAATCCAGGTGGTCAAGGACACACAGATATCCTTGAAAAACTCATCAATCAAAATCCAATTGTGGAGCAGTATTACATCACGCGTTACATCGACCTGATCAATACTTCGTTTAGCTGCACAAGTATGTTGGCCCTACTCGACAGCATGGTCGCTGAAATTGAGCCCGAAATGACGGCGCATTGCGCTAAATGGGGTGGCACCTACAATGGATGGCAATCGCGCGTGACCCAATTGCGAAATTTTATCAATCAGCGCTGCTTGGCACTTGAGCAAGGCCTGATTGACTGTTACCAACTTTCGGGTCCTTTTGCCACTACTTTTGATGTGAGCCCTGCCGGTGCTGGCACTATTCAGGTCAACTCCATTAACCCACCTTCATATCCTTGGACCACTAGTTATTTCGGTGGTATTCAGACTCTGATTGAACCCAATGCCAATCCTGGTTTTGTATTCAGCCACTGGACCGTTACTACCGGACCTCTCGGTTTACCGAGTACAACGGCCAATAATTTCATCAACATCAACGGCCCCGAGACCATTGTAGCTGTCTTTATTCCAGACGTTCCAGACGTGGATGGAGACGGGTGTTTGAACGTTGATGAAAACTTAGTAGGTACGGACCCATCTAACCCTGATACCGATGGCGATGGCGAAAACGATTGTGCTGAAATCGGAAATGTTGCTTCTCCAACCGACACCGATGGCGATGGCATCATCGATGCGCTGGAGTCTTCCATTACCGACACCGATGGCGATGGTGTTTCAGATGAATTAGACCCTGCAAACACGGATCCATGTATTCCGAATCCGAATGCGGGCCCATGCGACCAAGATGGCGATGGCCTTACCAATAGCCAAGAAAATGCTGCCGGAACGAATCCAACCAACCCAGATACAGACGGCGATGGCCTCACGGACGGTGCTGAGGTAACGAATGGTTCCGATCCTCTGAATCCTTGTGACCCTGACGACACCCTTCCAGGTTGCCAAATTGACACTGATTTTGATGGGCTCACAGATGCTCAAGAAGGGGTGTTGGGTACCAATCCGCTGAATCCGGACACGGACGGAGATGGCATTAACGACGGCACTGAAGTAACCAACGGTTCCGATCCACTCAACCCTTGCGACCCCGATGGCAGCAGTCCAGAATGTGCAACAGGCATTTTCTTCCCGACCGCCTTTTCTCCAAATGGAGTGGGAAATGGCCTCAATGAAGTCTACCAAATTATTGCTGGAAAAGATATTGCAGCGATCAATTTCAAAATCGTCGATCGCTGGGGCAATCTTGTCTTCTCATCGAGTAATAAACAATTCAAATGGGACGGAAATTACAAAGAAAAGCCTTGCAACAGCGGTGTATACGCCTATGTTTGTGACGTCACATACGAGAACGGCAGCACAAAGAAATTCACCGGAAATATTACATTAATCCGATAAGAAATGAAGTTTAGACGGCGTTTCTTTCTTTTCGTCTCGGTTCTTTTTGTTTTGGCTCTTACACCAATAAAAGGATCTTCACAAGATTTTCACCTGACACAAGCAGACAGAAGTATTGCTTTTTTGAACCCTGCCTTTGTTGGTACTTACAAAGGTTTTGAGCGCATATCCTTGCTCAACCGAAATCAGTGGATTGGTTCAGGAACTCAGTTTTTAACGAGTTATGGAATGGCTGAGTTTACGCCCGGAAGAACGCGCCAATCCGAACGTGCCTATGCAGGTGTTGCGGCGTCTTTTAGCAACGACGTTGGTGGTGATTCGCGCATGACGCAAAAATCTTTTGGACTTACGGCAAGTGGACATTTACCACTCGCCAAAGGACACTGGCTAGATGCGGGTATTCAGACCGCTATTCAGCAGCGCAGCGCTGACTTCAGCAAGTTACTTTATTATTCACAATGGAACGGCAGTTCACTAGACCCCAGCGTTTACTCGGGTGAAGAAAACGACTTTGCCAATTTCGCCTTTGTCGATGCGGGTCTTGGCTTGGCGTATCGTTTTGAACCCAATCAGCGCGGAGAATTGCGCGATGGCCAGTGGTCTTTGCAAACAGGATTTTCGTTACAACATGTCAACCGACCGCGCTTGCAATACAACACCCTTTCTGCAGACCGCTTGTATCAAAAGGCAGTCATTTATTCTTGTTTTTCTCTGGGTTTAAACGAGATTTCAACCTTGCAGTTTTCTCTGACCCACTTGCGGCAAGGCGGACACTCCGAGAGCATGTTAGGTGCAATTTACCGCATGAAGCTCCGAGGAAGTTCACAAGTTACAAACGAGGTCAGCACGCGCTGCATGAGTGCAGGGCTTTATTTCCGTTCTTCAGCAGCAATTGCACCTTATTTTTCATTGGATTTTGGCGCCTTTGACTTTGGTGTTTCTTACGATGCCGACTTGGGCGCAACCTCTTCGGTGTTTAGACATTCTGTAGAACTGAACGCTTCTTATACTTTTCTTAAAAAGTCGGCTTTCAAAGGTAGCCGTTTGCGCTAAGATAAGCGTTCCATCGACTGGCTTGTTCTTTGTTCATCACCCTAGGCACTTTATTTTGAGCGCCTAATTTCCCGATACTATCTAAATAATTGTAGAAGACCGCGGTTGGCAACAATTGGAGCTTGGGTAAGGGCATGCTGTGTTTTCTGACGTATGCGTAGTCATCATTGATTTGTTGAAGTTCGGCATCGATCTGCTCTATCACTTTAGGATCCACATTGATATCATCACAACCGATATACCAGCAGTGCTGTTGGTTTTGTTCATCGGCGTGTATGGTGTATTCCGAAAAAGAAAGTTTGGCTTTTGTGCTCACTTCTTTCAGTGCTTGATTGATATTATCCAAAGAAAGGTGCTCTCCGCACAAACTGAGAAATTGCTTAATGCGCCCTGCAATGATGATTTCGTGCGTAGTGGTATCGACAAAACGCACCAAGTCACCAATCATATAGCGCCAGAGGCCCGCATTTGTACTGATGACAAGCGCGTAATCGATTCCTTCTTTGACTTCACTAATGGTGTATGCTTTATACTGATTTTTGAGCTCACCAGATTCTGTAAAGTATTCAGCATTGAAGGGGATGAATTCAAAGAAGATGCTATTGTTCATTAATAGCGTCATTCCTCTTTTCTTTGGGCTGGTTTGGTAAGCAAAATAGCCTTCACTTGCGAGATAGGTGTCGAGTAAAACGACAGGTTTTCCACTTACTTTTTGAAGTCTATCAACGAACGGATCCATGTAAACACCTCCGTGAACGTAGACTTGAAAATTGGGCCAAATTTCGTGGATGTGATTCAGTTGATAGTGCTTGACGATTTCTTCTAACAGCAACACACACCAACTTGGAATCCCTGCCATAATGCCAATATCCCACTTCGGAGCTTCTTGTACCATTAAGGGTAATTTGGCTTTCCAGTCTTTAAGGTGTGTGATTTTTTTGGTTGGTTTGGTAAAGGGGGCCGCAATGAGCGAGGTATGCTTTTTGAGAATGCCACTGAGGTCTCCTTCGTAGTGTTGTTCTATTTTTTTGAGTTTCGTTGAACCTCCAACGGCGAGTACTTTAGCGCTGTAAAAAGAATCCGGCAGGTTCAATTCGTGTAAGATGGAAAATTGACGCAGAGACACGCGCTGAAAGGAGCGAATCATTTCTGTTGAAACAGGTATTCGTTTGCTTGGCGAACCTGTTGTGCCCGAAGAAAGTGCAAAGTATTTGATTCGGCTTGGCCAAATGACATCTTTTTTTCCTTTGATGGTGTCTTGGAGCCAATCAGTGTAAAACTGCTCATATTCGGTAATCGGGACTACTTGTTGATAGCGCGAGACCAAATCGCTTTTTTGAAGTAGGGAGCGAAAGTGATATTGCTGACCAAATGCCGTTTTTTTAGCGTGTTCGATATTGAGTCGGAGTGCTTCGAGTTGTTGTTTGTAGTCTGCGCTTGCGCGTGAAATACGCTTGAAACTGATTGCAGTGCTGCGCTGTATGAGCTTACCAATTATGGGCATTTGAAAAGAAGCTTTTTTAGCAGAGGCTTCACACAAAAATAAAGAGAAAACAAGTGCGTTCTTACTGCACTTTGTTTTAAATTTGTAAAAAACTTGACTATGCAAACTAAAAACTTCATTGTTCCTCACGACTTCACCGCAGTGGCAGACATCGCCCTTCAACATGCCATTGCCACAGCTAAGCCTTTAGGGGCTGAAATCCAAGTGCTTCACGTCGTTTCAAAAGACACCCAAATTCCCGAAGCACTTGCCCAGCTTGAGAACATTATCGGCAAGTTTGAACATGAAGGTGTTCGACTCAAGCCAAACGTTCGCATAGGCAGCATCTTTGAAGATATCGGCGCTTTTGCAGCCGAACACCAAGCCGAACTCATCGTGATGGGCACCCATGGCGCTCATGGTTGGCAACACATCACCGGAAGCCACGCACTTAAAGTGGTAACAAGTTCTCAGGTTCCGTTTATCATCGTTCAAGAAAAAGCCGTGAAGGCCTCAGGCTATGACTCCATCGTTGTCCCTATGGACCTCCACAAAGAAACCAAACAAAAACTTTCTATTGTTGCCAATTTAGCACAATACTTTAAGTCTAAAGTACACGTCGTAACCCCAGACGAAACCGACGAGTTTTTGCGTCACCAAGTGCGTTCCAACATCACTTTCTCTGAAGGCTTCTTCAAAGATCGCGGCATCGAAATGACCAGCGCACTCGTGCCAAGTTCTGGTTTTGACAAAGAAGTGGTAAAATACGCAGTCAGTGTTGATGCCGACCTCATCGCTATCATGAACCTTCAGCGCAACAACCTATTTACCGCCCTGACCTCCAACCATGAACAATACATCATTACCAATGATGCCCTCATCCCTACACTTATTGTCAATCCGATTCACCTAGGTTCGGACTACAGCAATATGTTCTCGATGTAATACATGTCCAAACTCACCACCCTACACGAGTTTATTGTCAGTAAGCAAAAAGATTTTCCTTTTGCCAGCGGAGAATTGTCGCGTTTGCTACACGATATCGCATTAGCTTCTAAGATTGTCAGCAACGATGTCCGCAAGGCTGGTTTGGTAGACCACATCCTTGGCGCCCAAGGCGGTCAAAACGTACAGGGCGAGGAACAACAAAAATTAGATGTAGTTGCAGATGAAGCCTTTATTCGCGCTTTTCAAAATGGCGGCGAAGTTAGTGGCATTGCCTCCGAAGAAAACGACAATTTTCTTGCCTTTGACTCCCAGCGTGCGCAAAACGCCAATTATGTTGTGTTGTTTGATCCGCTTGATGGCTCAAGCAATATCGATGTGAATGTCTCCATTGGTACAATCTTTTCAATTTACCGCAGGATTTCACCGACAGGTTCAAAGGCTACCTTAGCTGACATGCTCCAAGCTGGTACCCAACAAGTTGCTGCAGGTTATGTGCTATATGGCTCATCCACTATTTTAGTGTATACAACTGGCAATGGTGTTAATGGCTTTACACTAGATCCTGCTATCGGTGAATACTTCTTGTCTCACCCCGACATGAAAATGCCAGAAAATGGCAGACTGTATTCAGTTAATGAGGGCAACCTCAATGATTTTGATCCGCAGCTTCGTGCCTATTTAGCTTACTGCCAATCAAATGAAAATCAAACTGGCAAGCCGTATTCCGGACGCTATATTGGTTCTTTAGTTGCCGATTTTCACCGCAACCTGATCAAAGGCGGAATCTACATCTATCCTACTGTGCCTTCAGCGCCCAAAGGGCGTTTGCGCTTGCTTTACGAGTGTAATCCGTTGGCTTTAATCGCTGAACAAGCAGGTGGTTTAGCCACTGACGGCAAGCAGCGCATTCTAGATATCCAACCCACCGAATTACACCAGCGCGTAGGATTTTATATTGGCTCTAAATTAATGGTCGAAAAGGCAATGGGCCTTGATTAAGAATTGGAAGCATTCAGATTAATGGTGTAATCCATCTCCACAATTCCGGCCCCCGGCTCTTTATTGTACCTTACCTCGCGTTTGATGCGTTCTTTGATGTCGTTAATGGTGCGGTCATCAACGCATGTAGTCACCGATTTGATCGAACGAACACCAACAACTTGCCCTTCGGAATTGACTTGTACTTTGAAACCGATACGGCAGTCAAAATCACTTTCATACCTCGGCAAACTGACCTTTTTCAAGCATATTCTACCTTTTCCAGATCCGCGACCGTTTCCGATGCCATCTCCGTCGCCATTTCCGTTTCCTGGACCCCCAAATGGGCCGTTACCAGAACCATTTCCGTTGCCACTACCGCCACTTCCGAAGAAGTTCGTGCTTTGGGTTGTAGTGGAGGTGCCGTTGGTGCCGTTCTGAGAATTGTGGTTATTAGAATTGCCACTCGTGTGAGAGAAATCGCTTTGACTTGCTGTAGCCACTCTTTCGGTTTGTTCTGCTGGAGGAGCAATGCGCCCTGAGCCCGGGGTGCCGCCACCGCGAGAGCCGCCAGCAGCTTCTTCGAGTTCAACGTTGTCTATTTGAAATTCTTCAATGACCTCATCTGAACGGAGCGGTGGGGTATCCACAAGCTGATCAGGTCTGGCATCGAATTTTATGATGAATGCCAATATCAATAAGGATAACAACCAAATAGAGGTGTAGACCAAAGACTTTTTGGCATCTGCACGCGCACCGATGTATTCTAATTGATAGGATTCCATGTTTTCTTGACATTAAGTGTTAAACGAACTAACCTTCTTTGGTCGCAATGATCATTTTCAGGTCATTGAGCATGCCAATTTTGAGGAGGTCGACGAGTTCTTGTACCTGGGCATCGTAGGGCAAACGCAAAATGACGGTGTTGTCGCCAAGCTTTTTTGTTTCACCTATCAACACGCCTTCGAGTTGATCAAATGCAATTTCATCGTTGTTGACATAGAAATGACGTTGCTGATTGTCATCGAATTTGACAGTCAACGTGATGTGTTGTTGTTGTGTTTTTTCATTGGCATCAGACTTTGGCAACGGAACTTTGATGACGTTGGGGTTAGCCAAAGTTGAAATGATCAAAAAGAACAATAACAAGAAGAACATGATGTCGCTCAAAGCAGAAGTAGCCACCTCTGCATGGAACCTTCTATTTCGCTTTATGGCCATCTTTTGAATTGATTAATTTGATAAAATCAAGGTTACTTTTTTGAATGGCCAACGCATAATTATCGATGAGGCCATTCAGTATGTGATAAGCTGTAAAGGCCAAAATACCGACAACTAAACCTGAACCGGAAGAAATCATTTTTTCGTATAAACCACCAGAGATATTACCGATAGAAACGTTTTCTGAAATGGAGATACTGTAGAAAATTTTAATAACCCCAGAAATGGTACCGATGAATCCGAGGGTAGGGGCAATACCT
>ENA-OREM01000141-OREM01000141.1-marine-metagenome-genome-assembly--contig:-NODE-141-length-62550-cov-5.139532_pt1 | contig 62550 bp, 57 predicted proteins | sample MGYA00248623_ERZ508561 | MGnify/ENA primary metagenome ERZ508561 (study PRJEB26227, sample SAMN06264494) | marine metagenome | isolation source: Columbia River Estuary | place: USA:Columbia River Estuary...
AACTGTGCAATCATTGGTTGTCGGGCCGCACAAAATTAAAAATCATCCGGTGGTGGTGTCGGAGAGCTTTGGTGACGTCAATTTATTGGGGATGAATTTCCTTAACAACATGCAAAGTTGGCGTGTGGAGGCCAATAAAATGATACTGATACCGTGACTAAGCGCGTGACAATGGACGCTGATGTAAAGCTGATAATACAAATCATTTAACATAATATATATTATCGAACTATTTGATATGGTGAAGTGATGAGCGCAGATATTACCCCCCTTACGAACATAATGGCGCGTCTGCGGGATCGTGATACTGGCTGCCCTTGGGACATTGCGCAAAACTTTGCGACGATTGCCCCTTACACGATTGAGGAAGCCTATGAGGTCGCGGACGCCATAGAGCGTAATGATCTGGACGCGCTAAAGGACGAATTGGGTGATCTTCTTCTGCAGGTCGTATTCCATAGTCAGATGGCAAGCGAACAAAGCGCGTTCACCTTACAAGACGTCGTTAACGGTATTTGTGATAAAATGGTGCGTCGGCATCCACATGTGTTTGGGGATATTTCGGCCGCAAGCCATGAAGTCCCGGATAATTGGGAAACCATTAAGGCCGCTGAACGCAGCGACAATGACGACAACAGCGCGTTAGCTGGCGTCGCCCTCGCCCTTCCCGCCTTATTGCGTGCTCAAAAAATTCAAAAACGCGCTGCACGCACTGGTTTCGATTGGCCAGATCAATCCGGCGTCCGTGATAAAATAATTGAAGAATTAGATGAAGTTAGCGAAGCAACTACCGCCGAGCATGTTGCAGAAGAAATAGGTGATTTGCTCTTTGCCGTTGTCAATTTGGCTCGTTTTCATCAAGTGGACGCGGAACACGCGTTGAAGCAAGCGAACACCAAATTTGAACGACGGTTTCGCGACATGGAGCTGTCTGCCGGCGATGTTTTTGTGGACCTATCACTCGAACAAAAAGAAGAACTTTGGCAGCAAGCGAAAGCAAAAGAGAAAAAATAAGGCGCAGGTTTAAGCGTCTACCTGCTCAAACTGCTTTTCGAACTGCCCCCATAATTGCCGGCTCAATGACACATCGACCGACATAATGTCGCCTTCAACATGCTGGCTGCTCACTACGCCGCGACCGTGCAGCCATGCCAAGGCCGCGCCATTATCTGTGCGCAATGTCACCGTGCGCAGATCATTTCCCTGCGCAATGCGTGCTGTGAGGAGTGCCTTGAAAGCCTCAATGCCCTCACCTGTTTCAGCCGATATCATCAAAATATCATCGTCGCGCGTCGCGATGCCGGTTAACTCCGCCCGCCGTTCATCATCCAAAAGATCCAGCTTGTTCCAGATTTCCACCATTCGTGGCTGATGCCCACCTTGTGCATCATCTAAAACGCCCAAATCCCGCAAAATTTGCAAAACATCCTCACGCTGCGCATCGGTTTCGGGATGTGAAATATCGCGTACATGGACGATAATGTCAGCAGATATCACTTCTTCGAGTGTCGCGCGAAACGCAGCGATCAATTGCGTGGGTAGGTCGGAGACAAAGCCAACCGTGTCGGACAATATCGCCTTTTCCACCCCGGGCAGCGCGATTTGACGCATCGTGGGGTCTAAGGTTGCGAATAACATATCCTCGGCAAGAACGGTTGCCCGCGTTAACCGATTGAACAGCGTCGATTTACCTGCGTTCGTATAGCCAACCAAAGCAATCACGGGCCAAGGTGCACGTTTACGCCGTGCGCGATGCAAAGAACGCGTCCTTTTCACCTCTTCCAGCTCCCGCCGCAACCGCGCCATGCGGTCCCGGATCATACGACGATCGGCCTCAATCTGCGTTTCACCTGGACCACCGAGAAAACCGAAACCACCGCGCTGCCGCTCTAAGTGTGTCCAGCTACGAACCAAGCGTCCCGCTTGATAGTCCAGATGCGCCAACTCGACCTGCAATCGCCCTTCGGCCGTCGCAGCGCGTTCGCCAAAGATTTCAAGGATCAAGCCTGTCCTATCGATCGTCTTAAGCCCAGTGCGTTCTTCAAGATTGCGCTGCTGAATGGCGGTTAGCGCAGCATCCACAATCAAGAGATCGGCTTCTAGTTCGCGTCCCATCTCGGCAATTTCTTCCACCTGCCCGCCGCCAAGCAGCGTTACCGCGCGCGGTGAACGCACGCGATAATGCTTTTTGCGGACAACATTCAGGCCAATAGCAAGCGCCAGCCCCTCGGCTTCGGCAAGGCGCGCGTCTGGCCCCACAGAGGCCCGCCCAGGCAGCTCGGGATAAATGACTAAAGCGCGCGCGCCCCGCGCGAACTCGTCGGTTTCGCTGCGTTCAAACCCGCTCAAATATCGCTCTCGTCTACGCCCTGATTATAATCCGCCAAGTTCACGGGATTTGCTGGCTGGATCGTGGAGATGGCATGCTTATACACAAGCTGTGTTGTGCCATCACGTTCCAGCATGACCGAGAAAAGATCATATGCAACAATAATGCCCTGAAGCATTACACCATTAACCAGAAACGTCGTAACCGATTCATTCTTATCACACATGGCGTGCAGAAAAACATCCTGCAGCATTCCAGGCCGGTGCGTAACCCGCGACATCATCTCATCAAATAACGAGCGTTCCGGCGATGTAGACGGCATGATTGTTGATATAGAATGTTTGTACACAAGCTGCGACATGCCATCGCGGCGCAACAGCACCGAAAAGTTGTCAAACCATGTTACAACACCTTGGAGTTTTACGCCCTTAACCAAAAACATGGTCACTGGGGTCTTCGATTTTCTGAGGGAGTTCAGAAACAGGTCTTGAAGCCCGTTATTTTTTTCAGTCATTATGATTATCCGTTTATTTTTATCGTTATGCCAGCTTCGCTGCACGCTGGGCGTTCAGCTTATATCTGAGCAATGTTACGATTACACGAATACCGCAAAAGTCGCAATTATAGTCAAAACTCTGTGTCGTCGGTAAAATCCTGTGCGTTTTTGCGGACAGAAATGCCCAATAGCTTTAGCTTCCGGTGCAGTGCCGAGCGCTCCATGCCAACAAAAGCGGCCGTTTTTGAAATGTTGCCGGAAAAACGTTTTATCTGTACCCGCAAATATTCGCGTTCAAATGCCTCGCGCGCCTCGCGCAATGGCGCCCCCATCAGGGCCGTCACATTATGTTCTGCGCCTTCATAGCTGTTAATGATCTCTGACGGCAACATATCCGCCTCAATGGTCGCAACGCCCTCTGCTGGCGCCAATATGATGGTGCGTTCAATGATGTTACGCAATTGCCGGACGTTGCCCGGCCATTCGCAGGCCTGCAGCGCGGCCATTGCGTCGCCTGAGAAGTGAGGCGGAGAAATTCGGTGTTCGGATGCAAAGCGCGCAGCATAATGGTTCACAAGGTCTGGAATATCTTCGCGTCGCCCTGACAAGGGTGGAATTTCGACCGGAACGACATTTAACCTGTAAAACAAATCTTCGCGGAACCGGCCTTCGGCGATTTCGATTGCCAAATCGCGCGCCGTTGCGGACACAAAGCGCACGTCAACGCGTATTTGCCGATCGCCGCCCACGCGAACAAAGCTTTGGTCGGTTAACACGCGCAGGATTTTGCCCTGAGTCGTACGCGGCATGTCCGCAACTTCATCCAGAAACAATGTCCCGCCATGCGCTTTTTCTAACATGCCCGCCTGCACGAGATGACCATCCTGTTCGATACCAAACAAGACTTCGTCAAATCGCTCAGGAGATAATTGTGCCGCGCTCACGGACACAAAGGGGCCCCCTGCCCGTGGGCTCCAGCTATGGAGCAAACGCGCGGCGACTTCTTTGCCAACGCCTGCTGGGCCAGTGATGAGCATTCGGCTACCCGTCCCAGCGACCTTCTTAAGCGTTGCTCGCACGGTGTTTATTGCGACCGATGACCCCGTCAGTTCCTCGGAATGCCCTACCCGCGCCTTAAGATCTGCATTTTCGGCGCGCAGCCGCTCCGTTTCGGTTGCCTTTGATACGAGGTGCAACAATTTGCTGGCTTCAAAGGGCTTTTCGATAAAGTCAGCCGCGCCTTGTCCGATAGCAGCGACCGCTGTGTCGATATTGCCATGACCGGAGAACACAATGACCGGAATCTGCGGATCGCGCATTTTGATGGCGCGCAATAATTCAATCCCGTCCATCGATGACCCACGCAACCAGACATCAAGCAATATCAACGACGGTAAACGTTCATCCAGCGCAGCTAAGGCCTCATCCGACGACGCAGCCGTCCTTGTGCCATAGCCTTCATCATTGAGCACGCCGGACACCAAGTCCCGAATGTCTTGTTCATCGTCTACAATCAGTATGTCGAGTGCCATAATTAACCTTTAGCCTCATCTGAATTGGAAAGCGGTGGGGAAGGATGTACTTTTGCGACCTTAGATGCCACGAACTGCGGATTGAATTTCAACGTGACGACCGCGCCGACGGGATCATTGTCTGACAGGAAGATTTCTCCGAAATGTTCTTCAATTATCTTCTTCACAATCGCCAGTCCAAGCCCCGACCCAGTGGCGCGGTTCGTGATGTAGGGTTCCATAATCCGTTGGCGGTCTGACGGAAGGCCAATTCCATTATCTGCAATGCGGATAACCAACGCCTCCTGATGGATCATCAAATCTACTGATATAACGCCGTCAATTGGCCCTGATTTTCTTTTTTCTTCAATGGATTCAACCGCATTTTTTAGGATGTTTGTAATCGCTTGTCCAAGCTGTCGCCTGTCAGAAATCAAAGTGGGAACTGCGCCGCTTTGACGATAATGGAATGTGATGTCGGGGTGCGAGACCTCAAACAAAAACACCGCATGTCCGACAACATCGTGGACATTCTCGGCACGGAACAATGGCTTTGGCATGCGTGCAAAGGATGAGAATTCATCGACAATATTCCGCAAATCCCCAACCTGTCGGACAATAGTGCTGGTTAATTGTTCGAAAATCGCCTGATCTTGAGGGATATTTTTGCCAAACCGGCGTTGCAGCCGTTCTGCCGCCAATTGTATCGGGGTTAGCGGATTTTTGATTTCATGCGCAATTCTGCGTGCCACGTCGGACCATGCCGCCCTGCGTTGATCTGCCAATTGCTGACTAATATCTTCAAAGGTCACCACACGCCCTTGCTCACGCGGGGAGACTGTGACCGCGACTGTGAGCGGCTCAGGTCCGTCGCCCAATTGCACCACGCCGCGCGGGCTTTCATTAGCTAATGCAGCCAGTGCGGGCGCAACGCTTGCAAAATGTTGGCCGACGATCGTGTCATTTGCATTCCCCAGCAGCTTTTCAGCCGTGGAGTTGGCAAGCTGTACTACGCCATTACCATCAACAGACACGACGCCGGCGGACACAGATTCCAGAACGGCTTCGATAAACAGGCGTCGTTCACCAAGTTGATGATTGGTTGTTAATAACGCGCTTGTCTGGTCCTGCAGGCGCTCTGTCATCCGGTTGAACGATTGCGAAAGAAACGCGACTTCATCGTTGCTATATTGGTCAATATCGACGCGCGCGGATAAATCCCCCTCCGCAATCAATTGCGCCGCATGCACGAGATTGTTGACCGGGCGCACTAGGCGATCGGCGACCCGCAATGCTACCCACAAGGTAATCCCAATAATCATCAGCGATACAAAATAGAGCGCGAGATTGAACTGGATTTGCAGCGCGCGCGACCGGCTGACCATATTGTCATAGTCTTGCAGCACGGATTGCGCTTTCTCGCCCAGTGCAAAGGATGGCACCGATAAAGCGCGGCTGGCGTATAAATAACTTCGCGGTGTATCGAACAATATTGTCACCGCTTCAATTCTGTCGGCGCGGTTGGCGATAACCATCCCCTCGCCCGCATTCAGCTTCTTCAGAATGTCAGCGGCAATCCAATCCTGCTTCCGTCCATCATTTTCAGTCGCAACGGCTTCTGTCCTTTGAATTCCGTCGGCACCTACAGAAACAATAGCGGATTCGCTCAACCGCCTGCGGAACACTTGCTCCAGATAATAACTCAAAAAAGCAGGATCATCGGCGTTGGTTTGGCTTAATGCATTTCGAAAGTCACCCGCCATGGTCAGCGTTTCGTCGCCAACATCCCTCGCGTTTACTTCATAATAGCCTTTTGCCAACTCCCCCGCATTTTCAAGCATCCCGCGCGCAGATCCTGAAAACCAAAATTGGACGCCGCTTTGAAACAGCAATGATGCAAAGATGACGAGGAGAACCGTAGGCACGGCAGTGATGGCAGAAAAAATCGCGACCAAACGGACGTGCAAAAGTTGTTTACTGCCAATACTGCTGCTCTCTGCGCGCTTGAGTGCGATGCGACGGCCAAACAGCACAAGGAGCAAGGTGGCTGGCAGCAAGTTGCTGACGAGCATTGTCGCAGATGCCGCAGGCGCCAGTGGCTCAGATTGCGGCCCCTGCCCGATCAAAAACATGGCAGTTATAACGCCCATAACGATCAACATCACGGCGCTGGCAATTTCCAAAAACTTTATCGACTGACTTTTGCCGAGGATATCTTTGCCTCGCTCAAAAAGACGACGGATGGCGGAAGGAGACGTAGATTCTTCTGCAGGGTCCATTGTTGCCATTAAGACACTGTGGCATTCCTTCCGTTGCCTGAAAAGCACAAAATAGTGACAAACATGCAACGTATCGCGTTAAGTCTTCGATCTAACGACTGCCTGAAGGGCCAATACCATAATCGGTCAATTTTTTACGCAAGGTATTGCGGTTTATGCCCAGCAAAGCAGCCGCCTTTAGCTGGTTGCCCTTCACCTGTTTCATCACATGCTGAAGCAACGGAATTTCGAGCTGCGCTAGTGCGCGGGGGTATAATTTTTCTCGTGTTGCACCGCGCTGACGCTGATCCCTCAAGAACTGCGCTACCGCCGCTTCAAAACTTGCCCCCTGGATGGGCGGATCATTATCTTGCGCCGGTTCCACAAATTGCATGATCGTCGCGTCAGTGATGGTTTCTTCGCGACACAATAAAGCGAGGCGGTAGATTAGGTTTTTAAGTTCGCGAATATTGCCGCGCCACGGCATCACCATCAAATGACCGATGGCGTTGTCATCGATTTTTCGCAATGGCAGGCCGTCTTTCGCCGCCATGATCAAGAAATGTTGCGCAAGCAGGCCAATGTCCTCCGTCCTGTCACGCAATGGCGGCATTTCGATCGGGACGACGTTCAAGCGATAGAATAGATCTTCACGAAAGCCACCTTTTGCAATCAATGCTGGCAGATTTTGGTTGGTCGCGGCCACAATACGTACATCCAAGCGAATGCTCGCTTTTCCACCAATACGGCTAATCACGCCGCTTTGTAAGGCGCGCAACAGTCGGGTCTGCGCGTGCATGGGCATGTCGCCAATTTCATCAAGGAACAACGTGCCGCCTTGTGCCTGTTCAAACCGGCCAATCGATTGCCCCACGGCTCCTGTAAACGCGCCCTTTTCATGACCAAAAAGTTCGGCTTCGATGAGCTCACTTGGAATTGCAGCCATGTTAACGGCTACGAACGGTCCAGTCTTACGATGGCCAAGATTGTGAATGGCTTCGGCTACCAATTCTTTGCCCGTTCCACTCTCGCCCGAAATCAAAACGGACAAGTCATTGCGTAAAAGCCGGGCCACCATGCGGTAAACATCCTGCATTGCGGCGCTTCGCCCGATCATCGGAATATTGGCCTCGGTGAGCGACTCAAAAGGCTCTTGCGCCGAGGAGCGCCGCCTTTCGATTCCTTGTTTCACTGCAAGGACTAGGTCGTTCAGGTCAAACGGCTTTGGAAAATACTCAAACGCATCAATTTCGCTGGCGCGCACCGCGGTTTCTAGGGTGTTTTGCGCGGACATGATGATGACCGGCATGTCGGGCACTCTTTCCATCGCTTCTTTCAATGTGGCGAGCCCATCACTGTCCTTCAACAGGACATCCGTCAGCATCAAATCAAAATGTCCATTGGCCAAGGCCGTATCGCGCGCAGCCACGGAATCACAAAGAAATGTCTCGATATTTTCGGCTTGGAGCGCGGCACTCACCACAAGACCGATGGATGCGTCGTCCTCAACAATGAGTACCCGTGGCGGTGTCATGCGTTCGTTTTCCCTGATGCAACCGGCAACAACAGCCGGAACGTCGTTTGCCCCTGTACCGCGTCGCGCTCGAACATCACGCGGCTATTCATCTGCTGCACGAGCTTGCGTACAATGGCGAGGCCAAGCCCTTGTCCATCGCGCTTTGTCGTCACAAAGGGCGAGAATAATTCGTCGGCAATATGGTCGGGAACACCGGGGCCATTGTCCGAAATAGCAATTTCAACCGGAAGCTTAATCGACCGCCGATCAAGATCAGCGTCGCGCAGAGCACCGCTCATCACATAACGCGTTGAAATGCCTATAACGCCGTCCATTCGTCCTTGCAGCGCGTCTGTCGCATTCTGCAGAAGGTTAATCAGTATCTGCACCATTCCGTCAGCATCAATCAGCACATCCGGCAAGGACGGGTCATAATTGATAGAAATTTCGGGCATAGCACGGTTCGCGGCACGTAAAGATCGAATGGCGCGCTCAATCAGCAAGTGGATATTGGCTGGAGCCAGCTCGGCCGGCTCCGAACGCCCAAGCTTTTGCATTTGGTCCAACAACCGCGCAATGCGGTTGACCTCGTTGACAATCAATTCCGTCAATGCGCGATTTTTTTCATCGACAATCCTGGCCAATAACTGCGCGGCACCTTTAATTCCGGCCAATGGGTTTTTTATCTCATGCCCCAATATCGCAGGCGCGCCCATGGCTTGCTGCTGCCCTCCGTCGCGCTGATCACCGATATGCTCACGACCGCCATTGCGGGGTGATATGACAGCGATTCGCCATTCCGGCTCCTTGGATATCGATGCGAGATTTACATCGACTGTGATGATGCCATGGGGCGTTTTAAGCTCCATATCCTGCGCCGAAATATCGCTGTCAGCGGCCAATAATGCGGCATTCATCCGATCGCTTTGAAAAACAAGCGTTTCATCGACGCGTTGCCCTTCTAGCCGCCGTCGGCTTCGACCAAAAAAGGCCTCACTCGCGTCATTGGCGTAGGCGATGATATGTTCAGGCGAAATCAGCAGTACAGGAACCGACAGGCTCGCCAGCATTTGGCCATAATCCGGGCGATACATGGCCGGTGGCATGGATCAGGCGGCCGATTTAATTAGAAACGGCTCATAAAAGCGCGTCAATTCGTCCATTACGACCTTTGGATCGTCAATACGGTTCATAAAGTTTCTGAACTCTGCAGAACCATTCAACCCCTTGGTATACCAGCCAACATGCTTGCGCGCGATGCGCACCCCGACGTCATTGCCATAATGGTCAAGCATCGCGCGATAATGGTTCATGATAAGGTGAAATTGGGTATCGATATTCGGATCGTCGATGGTCTGCCCTGTACGGAACCAGTGCATCATCTGGCCAAGCAACCAGGGCTTTCCATAGGCGCCGCGGCCAACCATCACGCCATCTGCACCACTTTGCGCCAAAGCAGTTTGCGCATCTTCAATACTGCAAATGTCGCCATTTACAATCACGGGCAATGATACTGCATCCTTCACTTTGCGCACAAATGCCCAGTCCGCAGAGCCCTTGTACATCTGGTTCCGTGTGCGGCCGTGCACGGTGATCATTTTTGCACCCAAATCTTCTGCAATGCGCGCAAGTTCTGGTGCATTTAGGCTATTGTGGTCCCATCCCATGCGCATTTTGACGGTCACGGGCACCGACACCGCCTTCACCGTTGCCGCGATCAAGCTGGCGGCCAAAGGCAAATCGCGCATCAACGCAGAGCCCGCGTCGCCATTGACAACTTTTTTCACCGGACACCCCATGTTAATGTCGATGATCGCTGCCCCGCGCTCTTCATTCAACTTTGCCGCCTCGCCCATTTCATAGGGCGTGCAACCGGCAAGCTGCATCGATACCGGCTCTTCAATAGCGTCCCATTCGCATTTTTGAATGCTTTGCCGCGTCTCACGGATCATCGCTTGGCTGGCGATCATCTCCGTCACGTTCAGGCCGGAACCAAATTCACGCACAATCTTTCGGAACGGCATGTCCGTAACGCCCGTCATCGGCGCCAATATAACAGGACAATCGATTTTGATGTCGCCGATATGGATAGGTTTAAGTTGCATCTTCAAATACTGCCTAAAATTTAGGCAGGCCGATACCCGCTTTCAGCTTGGCGGGCAAGTCTGCTGTCGCTAGAGCGCGCAAATGGCATCTCGTCCAACCACCGTTGCACTTATCGTCGCCGCTGGCTCAGGTAGCCGCGTAGGCGGCGCGCAGCCAAAACAGTTTCGCCTTGTACGCGGCAAACCCATGTTGTGGCACAGTTATGCCGCATTGTCGGCGCACCCTGATATCGATCAAGTCTATGTCGCTATTGGTGCAGGGCAAGAAACCGAAGCAGCAGCGGCGCTGACAGGCCTTAAAGAACCGATTTTTGTTCAAGGCGGCGCAACGCGACGAGAAAGTGTGCATTTGGGATTGGTTGCGATTGCGGCACATGCGGCTATCGATCAGGTTCTCATTCACGACGCGGCACGACCGTTCCTGCCAACCAAAGTCATTGAAGACTTATTGGACGCGCTGTTGCACGCCCCTGGTGCCGTGCCCGCTTTGCCCGTTGTCGATAGCCTGTCACGCGGCACGGATCGCTTATCCGAAACCGTCGAACGCGAAAATCTTTGGCGTATCCAAACACCGCAGGCTTTTGCCTTTCAGGATATATACGCAGCCCACCAGTCTTGGGCGGGCCCAGAGCCAACCGACGACGCGCGGATGCTCATGGCGCAGGGACGCGACGTTCGCATCGTACCAGGCGCGGAAGCGCTCAACAAATTTACCTTCTCAAGCGATTTTGCAGGAAACAATATGTCCTCATACCGAAGCGGAAATGGTTTTGACGTCCACCGCCTAGTACCGGGCGCCGAATTATGGCTGTGCGGCGTGCAGATACCCCATGACAGAGGCCTTGATGGCCATAGTGACGCAGATGTTGCCATGCATGCACTTACCGACGCCATTTTAGGGGCGATTGCCAAAGGCGATATTGGCGATCACTTCCCGCCAAGCGACCCACAATGGCGTGGCGCATCTTCAGATCGATTTCTAACCCATGCTATCGAACTGGCACGCGCAGACGGATTTGAACTGTCAAATGCCGATATCACTATCATCTGTGAACAGCCCAAAGTCGGACCATATCGCGGAAAGATGCGCGAACGACTTGCAGAAATTATGTCTGTTGATGTGGATCGGATATCAGTAAAGGCAACAACGACCGAAATGCTTGGTTTTACTGGCCGGGGCGAAGGCATCGCCGCGCAAGCGACCGCAACTTTTGAGAAAATCTGAATATGGACACCGTTTTACCCGCCGAGATTGCGAAACTGGCTGCGCGCGTTGTTGCCGAGAATAAGGCAGCGGGCCGAATGGTAGCGGTTGCGGAAAGCTGCACTGGCGGCCTTGTCTCCGCCGCGATCACCGAAGTTCCGGGGAGCAGCGCGGTTCTTGGCTATGGCTTTGTAACCTATAGCAATGACGCGAAGATTAAGCTCTTAGGCGTCAATGAGGACATCATCGATGCATTTGGCGCGGTGTCTGTTGGTGTTGCATGGGCCATGGCGCAAGGCGCGTTAAAGAAAAGCGGCGCAGATATCGCCGTTGCGATTAGCGGTGTGGCTGGTCCCGATGGCGGTAGCCCCAGTAAACCCGTTGGCACCGTGGTTTTTGCCGTTGCGGTCAAAGGGCAAAACCCGGAAGAGGTTATGGGTGACCAAAAATCTTTTGGCGCAGACAAAAGCCGTGCTGATATCCGCGCCTTTGCAACGCTTCATGCCTTGGAGTTATTGCTTCCTCCCGCGCCATAAAGCGCGTCAGCACGTTCAACAAATGCCGTAGTCATCTTGCGCAGTGCGGAATCAAAAAACTGACCGGCGAGCGCCTCAAAAACGCGGTTACGAAAAGAAAAATCGACGGTAAATTCAACAATCGAACCGCCACCTTCGACATCTTCAAACGACCAAGCATTGTGCAAATGCTTCATGGGGCCATCGAGATAATCAACGATGATCGATGACTTAGGCGTCTTCACCACGCGACTGCTGAACGTTTCTCGAAGTGATTTAAATCCGACAATCATGTCCGCAAGCATTTCGCATTCTTCATCCTTCCGGATGCGAATAGCGCTCACCCACGGCAAAAATTCCGGATAAAGGCGCACGTCAGCCACCAAATCATACATTTGCGCGGCGTTATGCGGTAAGCTGCGGCGTTCGTGATGGTGCGGCATTGTGCGTTAGAGCCTTAGCGCGCCTTAGCAAGTTGCGCCGCACGTGCATCGCGCATCTTAGCGAAATCATCACCCGCATGGTAGCTGGACCGCGTCAACGGGCTCGCCGCAACCAAAAGAAAGCCCTTGGCACGTGCAATGGCGGCATAAGCGTCAAACGCGCCTGGTGTCACAAAGTCCATGACCTTAGCATGCTTGGGCGTTGGCTGCAGATATTGCCCCATCGTCAGGAAATCGATGTCCGCGCTGCGCATGTCGTCCATCACCTGATGCACCTCCATCCGCTCTTCCCCAAGCCCAAGCATCACGCCCGACTTCGTAAAAATCGACGGATCATGTCGCTTCACCGTTTCCAGCAAACGGAGCGAGGCATAATAACGCGCGCCGGGCCGAATAGTTGGGTATAGGCGCGGCACAGTCTCCAGATTGTGATTAAACACATCCGGACGCGCGGTAACGATCGCTTCAATCGCCGCCTGCGCCTTGTTACGAAAATCGGGCGTCAGTATTTCGATTGTGGTGTTAGGCGTGTTGCGCCGTAAAGCCTCAATCACTTTCACAAATTGGCTTGCGCCGCCATCTGGCAAATCGTCGCGATCCACCGATGTAATCACAATATGCTCTAGCCCCATCTTGGCCGCCGCAATCGCCACATGCTCGGGCTCAAGCGGGTCAACCGCCCGCGGCATGCCAGTTTTCACATTACAAAAAGCGCAAGCCCTTGTGCACACATCACCAAGGATCATCACCGTGGCGTGTTTCTTGGTCCAGCATTCACCGATATTGGGGCATGCAGCTTCTTCGCATACCGTGTTTAAATTGAGATCACGCATCAAACGGCGCGTTTCATTAAACTCGGTACCCGTCGGCGCTTTAACCCTGATCCAGTCAGGTTTGCGTTCCCTCATTGGACGATCGGTCATATTTATCGGAGCGTTCATAATGCCCGAATAGACGGGGCGCGCCATCTTGCCAACTGCAACTTGCCTGCTATGGGTTGCAAAATCCGCAAAGGTGCAAAGATGATCGTTGATACCCTCACTTCGCCGGTGATCCTGTTTTTTGTACTTGGTTTTGTTGCCGCTGCGCTCAAATCCGACCTTACTATTCCCGAGGCATTCGCGAAGGCAATGTCCATCTATTTGATGGCAGCCATTGGTTTAAAAGGCGGGGTTGAGGTATCCGAGAGCGGCATCACCGCCAACGTCATGGTTGCCGCCGCAGCAGGCCTTGCTTTAAGCTTCCTTTTACCTGTTATTGCTTTTGCATTTTTGCGCAGCATCGGCAAATTGTCGAAAGTCGACGCAGGCGCGGTTGCGGCGCATTATGGGTCTGTCAGCGTTGTTACCTTTGTAACCGCAATAGAATTGCTAACGGGCGAAGGCTTAAGCCCAGCAGGATATATGGTTGCCGTTCTGGCGCTGATGGAGACTCCCGCTATTATTTCTGGCCTAATGCTCGCCCGCCGGGGTGACACGACGTCTGGTGAAAGCAACGGACCGCCATGGCATGAAGTTCTTACCAATGCCTCGGTGATGTTACTGGTAGGCAGCTTCGTCATTGGCGCAATAGCCGGAAGCGATGGGTTTGCAGCGGTAAAGCCCTTGTTCGATACCGGCTTCCGCGGTGTATTGTGCCTGTTCCTATTGGATATGGGCTTGATTGCGGCACGGCGCCTGATGCAATCACGCAAAATGACGTTGCGCTTGGTGTTTCTTGCGATTTTGTTACCTTTGGTCAACGGCACCATTGGCACCGCGGTTGGCACTTTTATAGGCCTCGATGTTGCTTCAGCAGCGGCGCTTGGCATATTGGCCGCCAGTGCCTCCTATATCGCGGTACCAGCGGCGATGCGGCTTGCCCTGCCCCAGGCTGATCCGGGGATTTATCTCAGCATGTCGCTCGGCGTAACGTTCCCATTCAACATCATCTTTGGCATCAGTATCTTCGCTGCGCTCGCCCAAGCTTTAGGATAACCTTATGGTCCAAACCGTCCCTCGCAAACGTATTGAGATTTTGGTCGATACGCCTCTTGTTCCGCGTATTGTCGGTAAGTTGAAAGCCGTGGATATTTCAGGATGGAGCGTCATTCACGTGGACTCTGGCGGTGGACGTGCCGGCGAATGGCAGCATGACGACGTCACAGGTGCCAGTGCAAAAACAATCGTGCTCGCCATCGCATCAGAGACTAAAACGGCGCAGTTAATCGACGCAATTGCACCTTTGCTTGATAGCTATGGCATGTTGTTAACGGTGGGCGATGTTCAAGTCGTCAGAGGCGAGCGTTTCTGATGCCCGAATTTGCTGTTTTGGTTGAGGGCTATCAACGGTTTAAATCGGACGCTTATGTTCGGCAAAAGGAACGTTACGACGCACTCGCCACCGATGGGCAGTCCCCGCCTATCATGATCATTTCCTGCTGCGATAGCCGGGTCGATCCTGCAACGGTGTTTGACACCACGCCGGGGCAGGTTTTTGCCTTGCGCAATGTGGCAAACTTGGTTCCCCCATATGAAATAGGCGGCGGATTGCATGGCGTATCGGCGGCTATCGAATTTGGCGTTTTGGGACTTGAGGTTCGGCATATTGTCGTTCTGGGCCACGCCCAATGCGGCGGTATCAAGGCATCGCTGGAGGGCGGCGATCTGGGCGAAGCAGGATATAGTTTCATTGATGGCTGGGTCGATATTGTGCGCCCGGCCCGCGACAAGATACTGGCGTCCGCATCCAATGATCCGCAACGAGATCTGGAGCTGGAGGCGATACGGGTCAGTCTGACCAATCTGCGCAGTTTTCCCTTTATTGCGGAACGCGAACAATCGGGGCAGTTGAAACTGCACGGCGCCTATTTCGGCATAGCCGACGGCAATCTTTACATTCTCAATAATGAGAATGACAGTTTTGAGGTACAATGAACCAGCCCGATAGCCTCCCCGCTTATTATGATGATCTCGCGTTAAGTTTTGAAGAAGCATGGGGCCTTATTTCCGCGGGTGTGACCAATCGCAACAGCCCCTCCCATATGCCCGTCATTGGCACAGTCGATGCCTTGGGCGTACCGCAGATGCGGGTCATGATATTGCGCAACGTATCGCGGGAAGAACGGACGCTTCGCTTCCACACAGATTCGCGATCGATTAAGGCAGCGCAACTGCATCACAATGCTGCCACCAGTGTATTGATCTATGACCCGACGGCCAAAGTTCAAATCCGGATATCAGGAAAAGCAGAATTTTCCTCCCAAGGCGATATAGCCAACACCGCTTGGTCGACGTCGACGCCATTTGCGCGACGCTGTTACATGGCCGAGGTTGCTCCAGGTACGCCCATAGCTGAACCTTCATCAGGCTTGCCCACTTGGATAGAAGGCAAACAACCTGACGAAGCACAATTGGAAGAATATCGCGAAAATTTCGCAGCCTTGCTGGTTAAGGTTGAAACCATTGAGTGGTTATATCTCGCCAATGCCGGCCACAGACGTGCCCGCTGGCATTGGGACGCAGGGCAAAATGCATGGACGGGTTGCTGGCTGATCCCATAAGCGCGCCATCCCGCGCAGGTCCAACATCGTCACCGCAGCATTCTACGATGCCATTGATGACGAGGCACGGGATTTTATACCATCATTACCGTGTCATTTTCTTGTAAGTTGCACGATGTGGACGCGTGGCTTCGTCGCCAAGACGGGCAATCTTGTCTTCTTCGTAAGATTCAAAATTGCCTTCAAACCATTCGACATGGCTGTCACCTTCGAAGGCCAAAATGTGCGTGGCCAATCGGTCAAGGAAGAAGCGGTCATGGCTGATAACCACAGCGCAACCGGCGAAGCTTTCAAGCGCCTCTTCAAGCGCTGACAGCGTTTCCACGTCCAAGTCGTTGGTCGGTTCGTCGAGCAGAAGTACGTTACCGCCCTCTTTCAACATCTTTGCCATATGCACACGGTTACGTTCACCGCCAGACAGCAGGCCAACCTTTTTCTGTTGGTCGGTGCCCTTGAAGTTGAACGCACCAACATAAGCGCGGGTGGGCGTCTCATGCTTGCCCAGCTTCATAAAGTCTGCACCGCCGGAAATCTCTTCCCACACATTCTTGTTGGGGTCCAAATCGTCACGGCTTTGGTCGACGAAGCCCAATTTCACGGTTTCGCCGATTTCGACTTCACCGGAATCCGGCACTTCTTGACCAGTAATCAGACGGAACAAAGTCGACTTACCGGCACCGTTTGGCCCGATAACGCCAACAATGCCGCCCTGCGGGATGGTGAAGGACAGATTTTCGAACAGTAATTTATCACCATATGCCTTGGTGACATTTTTGACCTCTATAACCTTGCTGCCAAGGCGTTCGGGGGTTTGAATGACAATCTGTGCCTTGCCGGGCGCGCGATTTTCCTGTGCCTCAACCAATTGGTCGAAAGATTTGATACGCGCTTTAGACTTGGTCTGCCTTGCCTTCGGGCTTTGCCGGATCCACTCCAGCTCGTCCTTAATCGCCTTCTGACGCCCTGCATCTTCGCGCGCTTCTTGCTCGAGACGCTTGCCCTTCTTTTCCAGATAAGTGGAATAATTGCCTTCATAGACAAAATAACGTCCACGATCGAGCTCAAGGATCCAGCTGACGACATTGTCGAGAAAATAGCGGTCGTGGGTAACGAGAATGACGTTGCCTTTATAATCGACCAAATGCTTTTCCAACCAAGCGACCGATTCCGCATCTAGGTGGTTGGTCGGTTCGTCGAGCAGCAAGATGTCAGGCTTTTCCAACAACAGCCGTGTAAGCGCGATCCGGCGCTTTTCACCACCGGACAGGCTGGTGACTGGGCTGTCACCTGGCGGACACCGCAGCGCATCCATGGCAAGTTCAAGCTGGCTATCCAGCGACCAACCATCAACGGCATCAATCTTTTCTTGAAGCGAACCCATTTCTTCCATCAATGCGTCAAAATCCGCATCTTCGGGCGGGTCGCCCATGATCATCGATATTTCGTTAAAGCGGTCCACTAAATCCGCCACAGGGCGGACGCCGTCCATCACGTTTTCACGGACTGTCTTGTTCGGGTCCAGCTCTGGTTCCTGCGCCAGATAGCCCACGCGAATATGCTCGCCGGGCCAGGCTTCACCGGTAAATTCAGTGTCCATGCCCGCCATGATTTTCATCAGGGTCGACTTACCCGTGCCGTTAGGCCCGACGATGCCAATCTTTGCATCCGGATAGAATTGCAGGTTGATATTGTTAAGAACCGGCTTGCTCGCGCCGGGGAAGGTTTTAGTCATTCCCTTCATTACGAAGCTATATTGCGCTGCCATGGGGATTAGTTCCTGTGCTGTATTACTTTGATTTGGCCGCTTCCCTAGCTATCTGCACCTTTCCAAGCAAGGCGGGATTGCAAAACTGCGCGATGCGATTAAGCGTTCACTTATGAAAAAAAATATAGCTCTGTTCGCCGCAGCCTCCACGCTGTTCCTTAACCCTGCTGTCACTGTCGCTGCGCCAACGGCCGCAAAGTCGATATCGGTTCCCGAATTGCGCGACAAAGCACTGCAATCCGATGATATCGCTTATGACATCATAGAGGGCCTTACGACCGAAATTGGACAACGGCAGGCCGGCACGCAGGCAGAGGCGCGCGCACGGATATGGTCAGTGAACAAGTTAAAAGCATTAGGCTTCGACAATGTCCGGGTTGAAGAATATCAGATGCCTACATGGGTACGTGGCAAAGAAGCCGCTGAAATCACCGCGCCATTTCCACAGAAAATGGCCGTCGCAGCATTAGGTAACAGCGCAAGCACAGGCGATGCGGGGTTGGACGCCGAAATCGTCTATTTCCCGACCATTGACGACTTGCGCGCCGCGCCGGATGGCAGCCTGAAAGGCAAGATTGCGTTTGTAAGCCACAATATGAAAGCAACCCAAGACGGCAGTAGCTATGGCGCATTTGGCCCTGCCCGCTTCGTTGGGCCTAATATCGCTGCCAAGAAGGGCGCGGCGGCCATCGTCATCCGTTCCGTTGGTACCGACTATCACCGCAATCCACATACTGGGAACACCAATTTTGAACCTGGCGTAACCCCTATTCCAGCAGGCGCTTTGTCTATCCCCGATGCGGAGAATCTTGAACGTATGATTGCGCGCGGCAAACCCGTTCGCATGAAACTGACGCTCACCCCGCAGAATATAGGGATGCAGACTTCAGGCAATGTGTTGGCCGAAGTCACAGGGTCCAATCCGAAATTGCCGATCATCGTTATCGCCTGTCATCTGGATAGCTGGGATCTTGGCACCGGTGCGATTGATGATGCAGCGGGATGCGGCATTATCGGCGCAGCCGCGAAGCATTTAAAATCCTTCGGACAACCCAAGCGCACCGTGCGGTTGCTGTGGGCGGGCGCAGAAGAAGTCGGCATTTGGGGTGGCCGCGATTATGGTGAAAAACACGCAAACGAGCCGCATGCCTTGGCCATGGAATCCGACTTTGGTGCTGGCAAGGTCTGGGCCGTCGACTTCCGCTTGCCTGAAAGCGCAAATGCGGTCCGTGCACAGATTATTTCGGCGCTCGCACCTTTGGGCGTGGTTCCCCGGCGCGAACTGGCCGGCGGCGGCGCGGACATTGGCGCGATCATCGCTGCGCAGAAATTAGGTATCGTAGATTTGCAGCAAGACGGCACGAAATATTTCGATCTGCACCACACGCCCGACGACACATTGGACAAAATTGATAAGGCAGAATTGCGCCAAAATGTTGCCGCTTGGCTCGCAACCCTTGCCTATCTCGCCAATTATGACGGCGAATTAAAACCGGAAGCGGCGCAATGAAGAAAATTCTATGCCTTACATTTGCGGTGGCGATGCTGGCTGCTTGCAATGATAGCCCATCAAGTCCCGATTTAGCTCCGGCAAAGGGAGATGGACCTGAAACCGCGCAGCAGGACGAAGTGTCCCAACAAAAGCTGACCATCGAACAAGCGGCTGAAGAGGCTACGAAGTTGATTGAAGCGGATGCTAAGGCCGAAATGGAGGCAGTAGCGCCCGCCGACGCGGAACCCGGGCGGTAGAAAACGTCTGCATTAATTTGATTTTTCAGAAAGTGGTCGGGGAGACAGGATTCGAACCTGCGACCCTCTGGTCCCAAACCAGATGCGCTACCAGGCTGCGCTACTCCCCGACATGGGATCACTGGTATAACAATGTCCGCGCGGCTGGCTGCCTGCCAACTCCGCAATGCGAAGCTGGTGGGCCCGGAGGGACTCGAACCCCCGACCTAGCCGTTATGAGCGGCCAGCTCTAACCAACTGAGCTACAGGCCCTGACCGGCTCGCCAACTACAAGCGCGCCGATAGCCGAACTTTGGGAGAATGCGCAAGTCTTTATCTGACATAATCCCGGTAAAATTGAAAACAGAACCAAAGTATTCAAATGTGCCAAACGGATTTAGCCCTCGCGCCAATGGAAAAGCCTAACGATTGTCAACGCCGGATCGCGCCGATCACAGCATAGATCTGAGGATGCCACGTTATGGGACAATTGCATTGCCACATAATTATATTATAAGCATCGGGCAAAATAGAATTGGAAATTACTAGATCATGGCAAATACGAACCTTGACGCGATAGATATGAAGCTTTTGGCAGAATTGCAGGCTGACGGTCGCATAACCAATGTCGAACTCGCCACCAAGGTCGGCTTGACAGCTCCGCCCTGCCTGCGCCGTATGCGGGCGCTTGAACAATCGGGTACAATCAAATCTTATCATGCCGATGTTGACGCAAGCGCGTTGGGGTACACCATCACCGTTTTTGCGATGGTCAGCCTGAAAAGCCAGGCCGAGGATGATCTGAAGGCGTTTGAGCAACATGTCCGCGCATTACCCGATGTGCGTGAGTGCCACATGCTCAATGGCGAAATTGATTTTATTTTGAAAATCGTCGCCCGCGATCTTCAATCGTTTCAGGAATTTCTAACCTCAAAACTGACATCTGCCCCAAATGTGAGCAGCGTCAAAACGTCACTAACGATCCGCACGGCCAAGGACGAGCCTGGCGTTCCTATTCCCCAGGCATAAAAAAGGGCCCGATTGCGCGGGCCCCTTTTACTTTATCTGTGCAAATCTCAGGTAGCTGGCGTTGCCGCAGCAGGCGTCGCTGCGGCCTTTTCCCGATGGTCGATAAACATCAGCCAAAATTCGGCAATCGCCTTACGGTTCGCGCCAGTGATCATAGCGAAATCCGCCTTCGCACCGGGATAATCGCCAAGCATCGTTTTAGACATGGCTAGACGGAAACGTGTGCGATCGGTCTGGTCGCCGCCATCCTTGTCCAGAACCGGCGCTTTGCTTAACGCCGATTCATAAAGTTCCTTCGCGGTCTTGTAATCTTTGTGCGAGAAGAAGGAGTCGCCAGTTAGCGTTGCCAACATGCCCTTCGGGCTAGCCTTGGCGGGCGCGATGGTACCCGCGAGCGTGCGGGTGTCTTCCACTAAGCGGGCCTTCGCTTCGTTATAGCGTTCGCTGAACGTCACATTGTTGCGCGAGATTAAGCCCTTGGCGAAGCCTTCGTCCAACAAGGACACTGCCTCTGCTGGGTAACGCACACCGATATAGCTGAGGCTATCGAGATAGGCGGCATATTCCTGTTGAAAGCGGATGCCATCAGTCGCGCGCATCAAGCGCATGATGTCGAGCGTTTCTTCTGGATTGAAATCACGCGAACGATCAAAAAATGCGAGCGCATCATGCCAATAATCTGGGTTATTCTCGGCGCTAATCAAATCCTTGTAGAAATTCGCTGCGGCTCCATAATTCTTAGCCTTAGCGGACAATATGGCAGCGCGTACGACATAAGTCTTGTTCACGGGCCCTGCAGCCTTACTGGCGGCAATTGCCTTACTAATCCACGCAATCGCGTCTGCATCCTTGCCCTGTTGCGACATGGCGTTCGAAATCAGGAATTCGATGTTGTTGTCACGGTGGCCCATATTATAGGCATCGATCATATGTTTTTCGGCATCTGCAAAGCGCTTGCCATCATAGCCAATCGCGCCCTTGCGGAAGGTATATTCCCGCTTCAAATCGGCAGGGGTGGTCGCAGACGCGATCAACAAATCAATGCCCTGCTCCTGAAACGCTAAATCCTTTAAAGGCGCGCCGATGTTAATAGCTAATATGCCCGCTTCGTAACGATCATCATCATTGCCAATGGCAGCAATAACCTTTGGAAACTCTGCTTTTGCGGCCGCTGCGTCTTTGGATTTGCTTAACAAATTCAATACAGGCAAATAAGCCGCGATAAAAGGCTTTGAATAATTTCTCTTGGGTGCGGCCGCTTCCTTACCCTTTTTTTCCTTCTTGGGCTTTTCATCGGACTGCGCAAATGCGGCAGGCGCGGCGGACACCGCTACCAACGAAAGAGCGAGGGCAAATTTTGAAACCAGTTTCATGTAACTCTCCGCATAAATATTAAGCCTTGGGCCTTCTACAGCTTGGTTTATAGGACTTTGCTAACGTCTGTGCAATTACCATAGCGCGATTGCAGATTTCCCGTTGAACGAACCGGAGCAAAAAACAAGTGGGTGAAAGCAGTGCAGTCATCATTGGTGCTCGCGGCGGCATAGGGGCCGCGCTGGCGAATGCTTTGGAAAAAGACAAAAATTATGCGCAGATCCTTCGGTTGCATCGTGAGAGCAGCCCGCCCTTGGATATATTAGATGAGGCCAGCATTGCCGCCGGTGCAACATCTTTGTCCGCTACACATCCACCGATAAGCTTGGTGATTGTCGCAACCGGACTGCTGCATTCGGAACAAAAGGGTCCGGAAAAAAGTTTGCGGGAACTCGAACCTAATTGGATGATCGAAAACTTCCGGATCAACGCAGTCGGGCCTGCGCTCGTCGCTAAGCATTTCCTGCCTATCATGGCCAAGCAAGGCCCAATTTGTTTTGCCGCTTTGTCCGCGCGGGTGGGTAGCATTTCTGACAATCGCTTGGGCGGGTGGCACAGCTATCGTGCATCTAAATCCGCGCTCAATATGCTGATCCGCAATATTTCAATCGAATGGCAGCGCAAAAATCCGCAATCCGTTGTTGTCGGCCTACATCCCGGCACCGTTGAGACTTCGCTGAGCGCTCCATTCAAGGGCAATCCTGCGCATGAACGATTTACCCCTAGCCGCGCGGCAGGGAACATGCTCAGCGTGATCCACGGACTGAAGCCCGAACAAAGCGGGCAGATTTTTGCTTATGACGGAAGCTTGGTCGAGCCCTGACGCCAACGAACATGCGAATCTGTGGATAAGCTGGTGAAAAACCCCCAATTAGGGCAGTCGCATGTGGCCATTTCAGCCCATTGGGTCTAGGGTATGCTTATTATAAAAATATAAGGATTTTCGCGGCGTGACCGACGACATTATTACCTTGGACCCATCGGACATTTCACCCGTCGACATTGTCGATGAAATGAAGTCGAGCTACCTCGATTATGCGATGTCGGTCATTGTATCACGGGCCCTGCCCGATGTGCGCGATGGTCTAAAGCCTGTTCACCGCCGGATTTTGTTTGCCAGCCAAGAAGGCGGCTTTGTCGCAGGACGGCCATATCGCAAATCGGCAAAAATCGTCGGCGACGTCATGGGCAATTATCACCCACATGGCGACAGCGCAATTTACGACGCATTGGCGCGTATGACGCAGGATTGGTCGATGCGGGTACCATTGATCGATGGTCAGGGTAACTTTGGCTCGATGGACCCCGATCCGCCTGCATCAATGCGTTATACCGAGGCACGGCTCAACAAGGTCGCAAACGCGCTTCTGGATGATCTTGATAAGGACACGGTTGATTTTCAGCCTAATTATGATGGCAGTCGTGAAGAACCTCAGGTTCTCCCTGCCCGTTTCCCGAACCTTTTGGTCAATGGCGCTGGCGGCATCGCTGTCGGCATGGCGACCAACATCCCGCCGCACAATCTGGGTGAAGTGATCAAGGCGTGCTTGGCCTATATCGATAATCCAGCGATAACTATTGATGAGCTGATTGAAATTGTCCCTGCCCCCGACTTTCCAACTGGTCCGCTCATCCTCGGCACCGGCGGCGCGCGTGCGGCATATCGCGAGGGCAAGGGTTCCATCATGCAGCGCGCGCGGCATGAAATCGAGGAAGGAAAAGGCGACCGCCGCTCCATCGTCCTCACCAGCATTCCATTTCAAGTTGGCAAATCTGCCCTTGTCGAGAAAATCGCCGAGGCGGCAAAAGACAAGCGCATTGAGGGCGTGTCCGACATTCGCGATGAATCGAGCCGCAAGGGCGTGCGCATCGTCATCGACTTAAAGCGCGATGCCACGACCGACGTTGTTCTCAACCAATTGTGGCGCCACACCCAGGCGCAGTCGAGCTTCCCCGCCAATATGCTCGCCATTCGCGGCGGCCGCCCCGAAGTCTTGAACCTGCGCGATATCATTGAATCTTTCATTCGGTTCCGCGAAGAAGTGATTACCCGGCGGACAAAGTTTGAGCTGAACAAGGCCCGCGAACGCGCGCATTTGTTGCTTGGTCTTGTCGTCGCCGTGACTAATTTGGACGAGGTCGTGCGGATTATCCGTGGTTCCGCTAGCCCCGCCGAAGCGCGCACGGCATTGATCGCGCGCAAATGGCCCATCGCCGAAATCGCATCCTACATTAAATTGGTAGAAGCGGTCGAAACGGAAATTACGGGTGACAGCTATCAATTGTCAGAGCTGCAGGTACGCGCCATTCTTGAATTGCGCCTGCATCGCCTGACGGCGCTTGGCCGCGACGAAATTGGCAGGGAACTTCAGGTTCTTGCAGAAAATATCGCAGAATATCTCGCAATCTTGGGCGATCGGGTAAAGCTCTATGCCGTGTTGCGTGACGAATTGGTCGCGATTGATGCTGAATTCTCCACCCCGCGCTTATGTGAGATCACCGCAAGCTGGGATGGCTTGGACGACGAAGACCTTATGGAGCGGGAGGAAATGGTCGTTACCGTCACCCATGGCGGTTACATCAAACGAACCGCTTTGGCGACATTCCGCGCGCAAAACCGTGGTGGCAAGGGCCGCGCCGGCATGGCCACAAAGGATGAGGATGCCGTTACCGAATTGTTCGTTACCAGCACCCATACGCCCGTATTGTTCTTCTCCAACATCGGTAAGGTTTACCGCATGAAGGTTTGGAAGTTGCCTGAAGGCGGACCGTCCACACGCGGGCGTCCTATGGTCAACTTACTGCCATTGGGCGAAGGTGAAGTCATTTCCAACGTTTTGACGCTGCCAGAGGATGAAGCTGAATGGGGCGGCCTAAGCGTCGTATTTGCGACGTCCAAGGGCTATGCCCGCCGCAACAGCATGGACGCCTTTGCCAATGTTCCCAGTAACGGCAAAATCGCCATGAAGTTCGAAGGCGACGATGCCGACGATAAATTGATCGGCGTCGAATTGTTAAGCGCCGAGGACGATATTCTGCTGGCAAGCCGCTATGGGAAGGCCATTCGCTTTGCCGCAGATGACATTCGCGAATTCCAAAGCCGCGCATCAACGGGTGTTCGCGCGATGAAATTGGCGAAAGGCGACGAGGTTATCTCCTTGTCGATCCTCAAACGCGTCGGCACCTTGCCGGAAGAGCGCGAAGATTATCTGCGCTTTGCCCCTTGGAAACCGGAAAAGGATGGTGAGCCGACCATCTCCGCAGAACGCATTGCGGAAATGGCAGAGCGTGAACAATTCATCTTGACGGTGTGCGCCAATGGCTATGGCAAATTGTCGTCGGCATACGCCTATCGTCGCACAGGTCGCGGCGGTCAGGGCATTACGAATATCGATAATATCGAACGCAACGGTCCTGTGGTGGCGAGTTTCCCCGCAACCAAGGGCGACCAATTGATGCTCGTGACCGATCAGGCAAAACTTATACGCATGCCGCTCGACAGCTTACGCGTTTTGGGACGCGGAACCGCCGGCGTGCGCTTGTTCAATGTGGGCGACAATGAACATGTGGTCGGCGCAGCCAAGATCGATGAAAGCGATGAGGATGAAGCCGAAATCTCCAGCGAGAGCGGCATAGAAGGCGAAGCCGCGACCACCGATACGCCGATAGCGGAGTAGCCCCAGCCACCGTCATCTTTCAACAAGGTTAACGTCACCCTGCACGTGTTCAGGGTGACGGAAAAGCTGGGTTGAAGGGATAGATAGCCCGTTATTGGCCAACGCTATCCTTGCAAATTCAGTCGCGCTCTTCGCCATCGGCAAAATGCCCGCGCTTCACCAATGTCTGCGCGACGCCAACCGCAATCATCAACACACCAAAATAATAGAGATACCAGATGGCAATTCCCGTTATAGTTGATCCTGCCAACGGTCCGAGTTCCGCGAAGATAAGCAAGTCGGAAATAACAAACAATATCGCACCAAGACCGACGCGGTAGCGCGGAAAATTGCTGTTCCATGCCATGGCTGCCATGGCGGCAAGGATGACGCTATAGGCCGCGACCTGAATGCCTTCGTCTGGGGTCGGCGGAAGGACATAAGCAATGATTGGCGTGGCAAAGAATATCGTCGCAGCCAGCAACTTTTGACTGAATACTGGGCCCACACGGCGGTGACGGAAATAGATAAGCATCGCCACCAAATGTCCGACCGCAAAAGCCAAGGCGCCGGCAACCATACTGAGTTCAATCAACCCATCACCCAAGGCATAAAAACCGAGCATAATCGCCAAAAGGATGAATTCGCCTTCATGGTGCCGGCGTAAAGCAAAAGGCACGAGCAGCCCGACTGCCGCCATTTTCCAAAGAATGGCATATAGCCCGCCGTCAATCGGCAGGAACAGCCATGTCGCAGGAAAGCTTATGCCGGCAATCAAGCTGCCGAACAGATAGGGACGTTTATGTGCGAGATCCTGAGCCATGTTGCCATGCATCGTGCAAACACCCGCGCAAAACAAGCGGAATATAACCAATCATATTGTCCGCGGTTAGCCCCGGTCCACCGCGTACGCCAATATCGCCATGCAGCCATGCCGCAATGCTGGCGGCGTCAAACGCCGTCACGCCTTGCGCCAGCAAGCCGCATATCAGTCCTGTAAGTATGTCACCCGATCCCGCAGTTGCCAGCCAAGGCGACGCATGGCGGTTCACCAACGTGCGGCCATCGGGCGCTGCGACCCAAGTATCGGAACCTTTTAGCAGCACAACGCATTGTGCCCGTTCCGCTGCCCGGCGCGCAGCCTCCGCCCGATTATCGGTTGGTATGTCAGGAAAAAGGCGTCGAAACTCGCCAATATGCGGCGTCATCACGTCCGTAGGCTTCGTTACGCCGAACAAAGTAGCGAGGTCGCCTTCAAAGGCGGTCAGCGCATCCGCGTCCAGCACTACGGGGACATTCCGACGGAGAATCTCGAGAACAGCCTGCCGAACTGACGCCCCTGCCCCCGGACCAATGGCAAAGGCGGTAACGCGATCATCGACATTGGCAAAGGACATGTCCGTTTCGCGTAACATGATCGCTGTGACGTGCGCGGCCTGTTCCGCCAGCGCAGCCCTATCGCCAATCAGCGTCACGAGCCCAGCCCCCACCGCCAATGACGCCTGCGCAGACAGCCTGGAAGCGCCTGTATGCAAAACCGGACCGCTCCATACCAGGGCATGCCCGCGGTTAAATTTATGCGCGTCAGAAGGCGGCGGAACCAGAGATGGTTGCAAGATAACGCCTTCGCCAGAAGAGTTAGGTGTAAATCCCATAAGCCATCTTGGCGCTTTTGCCTGTGCAGCGCCAAAGAATTTTGATAGCCGCGCGCTCATGACCAAAAAACATGATGTGCAGATTATCGGTGGCGGCCTCGCAGGCTGCGAAGCAGCATGGCAATTGGCGCAACGCGGGATAGCTGTCAGGCTGTCTGAAATGCGCGGAGCAGGCGACATGACGCCAGCGCATCAAACCGATGGTCTGGCGGAACTGGTATGTTCCAACAGTTTCCGGTCGGACGATGCCGAAAACAATGCCGTAGGCCTTTTGCATCAGGAAATGCGCGATCTGGGTTCGCTCATCATGCAAGCCGCAGAAGTCGCCAAGGTGCCGGCTGGGTCGGCGCTCGCGGTCGACCGAGATGTGTTTTCACAGACCGTCACGAAACATCTCGAGGGCAACAGCAACATCGAAATTGTGCGCGAACGCATCGATGTCATTCCAACCGACAGACCAGTCATCATCGCCACTGGCCCGTTGACTGCGACGAACCTAGCCGAGAGCATTATGGCGAAAACCGGCGAAGACCGCCTCGCTTTTTTCGATGCAATTGCGCCGATTGTTTATCATGACAGCATCGACATGGACATTGCGTGGTATGCCTCACGCTGGGACAAAGGCGATGGTAAGGATTACATAAACTGTCCAATGGACGAGGCGCAATATCGCGCATTTCATCAAGGACTGCTGGACTCCGAGAAAGCCGAGTTCAAGGAATGGGAAACCAACACGCCCTATTTTGAAGGCTGTATGCCGATTGAGGTCATGGCATCGCGCGGGTTAGACACTTTGCGCTTTGGTCCGATGAAGCCGGTTGGTCTCGACAATCCCAAAACGGGCCGTTGGGCGCACGCTGTGGTGCAATTACGGCAGGATAATAAGCAAGGCACTTTGTGGAACATGGTCGGTTTTCAAACCAAAATGAAACACAAAGCACAGGTCGATCTGCTCCGCACTATTCCAGGCCTCGAAAAGGCTGAGTTTGCTCGGCTCGGCGGGTTACACCGGAACACGTTTATCCGCTCGCCGATTTTATTGGATCGTCAGCTTCGATTAAAGTCCGCGCCACATATCCGCTTTGCAGGGCAAATCACGGGCTGCGAAGGCTATGTCGAAAGCAGCGCGGTTGGCCTGATCGCCGGCATAATGACGGCGGCGGAATTGGGCGGGCGCACCGTAACAGCACCCCCATCAACCACAGCGCTTGGCGCATTATTGGGTCATATCACCGGCGACGCGCTGGCCGATGATTATCAACCCATGAACATCAATTTTGGCCTGTTCGCTCCGTTGGATGAAAAAGTGCATAAGAAATCGCGTAAGGCCGCGATGACTGGCAGGGCTCGGACAGATTTAAACAGCTGGATCGCCGCCCAAGCCATCGCGCCCTAGCAGCGGCACCCCGGCCTTGGCACTGCCTTGGGCCGAGTCCGAGCGAATTCCTTGCGTGTCAGAAGCAGATCTTTGTTACCATCGGCGCTTGCAAAGCGTTGGCCTGTGGCCGCCGCCCATTCCTCAAATGTCAGCAAATTATTTCCATCTCTATCTAGCGCCTTGAACGCCTTGGTCCGGCTGCCCATCATTTCAAGGCGTGAGACAAGCTCATCCTTGTTACGATCATAGCGGTTGAAACGCATTTCTTCACGGCTGGCTTTAGGCGCCTCTGGCGGAGTGGGCGGCGCGAGGCCAAAGGCCGGTGCATCGGGCCCAGCTACTGGTAGCTTGTCAGAGATAGAAGCTGGCGGTGGCGGCGCAGGAATAAGCGATGGCTGATTGGCCATAGTCTGCCATACTAAGAGACCGCCACCAGCCATCAATAAGGCAGCAACGCCGCCGATAAACATACGCTGCATTATAACCGTCTCCCGATTGATATCTAGCAACCGGAAGTTACACCTAAATCCCTGTTAAGGCATGTAAAATCAATCTTGGTCCTGATGGGTTCTGCACGGACATAGTTAAAATAGATAATGGACGTAAGGCCCGTGCCTTTGGCAATGGCGCAGATGGCGCATGACAGTTTGTAACGCGTTCTGGAAAAGCAATGCGCAAGGCTTCAAGCGCCCAGATCCGTCCAATGGGCCGCACATCCTGCACAGTGCCGATCCAACCGGCATAGGTCAGAAAAATCGCCTCGGCACGCAATTCGGCATGCGCGTCAACGGCCTCTTTGCTGAAATGCTCATTGCCCAGTAGATGCTCCCACGCCGCAGCCAGCGCCTCAAATGCGCTTAATGGTATTCGGTCGCATACTTGGTTGAGCGCCTGCAGCAATGGCTCGCCTTTCGGTCGTGCCTCAGCTGTGCTGGATAAAGCTTCGCGCCACCAAGCCATCTTTATTTGCGCGATCATCGGCTCGCGCGCATTGCGTAATATTTCGGCGAAGCGCTGGTCTACTTGCAGAAGCAGCGCAAATGCAGAACGAAGGTCTCGAGGCGCATAGGCAATGGCCAGTCGCGCAGGTGGGTAAAGTTCCAAAGCAGTATCCGCCGTCATCTGCGCAACCGCCACAATTTGGTCACCGCGCTATTAGACTCCGAGCGTTCGACGAACGCCAGCCACAATCTTATCCGCATTCACCAGCATCGCCTTCTCCAGATTCGCCGCATAAGGCATCGGAACGTCTTCGTTCGTGATGCGCAAAACCGGTGCGTCTAAATCGTCGAAGCCCTCTTCCATGCATATGGCCAGAATTTCGCTGCCGACCGAACATGTTGGCCAACCTTCCTCGGCGACAACCAAGCGGTTGGTTTTTGCAAGACTTGCCAAAACCGTTGCCTTGTCGAGTGGACGAATGGTGCGCAGATCGATGACTTCAGCGCTAATCCCGTCTTCGGCCAGTCGATCCGCTGCCTCAAGAGAAAGGCCAACGCCGATGGAGTAGCTCACGATGGTGACGTCTGTCCCTTCGCGCATGATCCGCGCTTTGCCGATGGGTAGAACATGATCGTCGCTTATGGGTACTTCGTAGCTGCGGCCATAGAGCAATTCATTTTCTAAGAATACGACCGGATCCTCGCAACGAATGGCTGCTTTCAAAAGGCCTTTGGCGTCAGCGGCGTCATAAGGCGATATTACAATGAGCCCAGGCACGCTGGCATACCAAGGTGCGTAATTCTGGCTGTGCTGCGCCCCCACGCGCGCTGCGGCACCATTGGGACCACGGAACACAATGGGGCAGCGCATTTGCCCGCCGGACATATAATTGGTCTTCGCCGCTGAGTTGATGATGTGGTCAATAGCCTGCATAGCAAAGTTGAAGGTCATGAATTCGATGATCGGCCTTAAGCCACCCATCGCTGCCCCTGTGCCAACGCCTGCGAAGCCATATTCGGTAATAGGTGTATCGATTACCCGTCGTGCGCCAAACTCATCAAGCAGGCCTTGTGTGACCTTATAGGCACCTTGATATTCGGCGACTTCCTCACCCATGACAAACACGCGGTCGTCGCGGCGCATTTCCTCGGCCATCGCATCGCGCAAGGCTTCACGTAAGGTGACGGTTTGCATTGCGCCGTTCGCGGCAACAGCGTCGCTGTCAGTGGGCATCAAATTCGAGGCATTGGCAGCGGGCGCGCTTTGTTCCGGTATCTCATCTGGTACTGATACGACCGGTTTAGGAGAAGGTGCGGCTGCTTCCTCCCCTTCCCCTGTGATAAGCGCAATCACTGTGCCAACCTTGACCCCATCGGTACCTGCCGCAACGTTAATCGACGAAATCACGCCTTCGTCGACAGCTTCAAATTCCATTGTCGCCTTATCCGTTTCGATTTCTGCAAGAATATCGCCAGATTTGACATGATCGCCTTCTTTGACCAGCCATTTGGCCAAAGTGCCTTCTTCCATCGTTGGCGAAAGCGCGGGCATCTTCAGTTCGATTGCCATCAATATTGCTCCACCAGCACGTCAGTATATAATTCCGAAAGAGCCGGCTCAGGTGAAGTCTCGGCAAAATCCGCAGACTCATTCACAATCTGCCGGATCTCTTTCTCAATCACCTTCAGCGCGTCTTCACCTACGCCCATTTCGGCGAGATAGGCTTTGCAGCCTTCAATAGGATCGCTGTTATCCCGGACCGATTGAACCTCATCACGGCTGCGGTACTTAGCAGGGTCAGACATGGAATGCCCCCGATAACGGTAGGTTTTCATTTCCAACAATACAGGTCCTTTACCGCTGCGCACCCAATCCAGCGCGACCTCCGCCGCACCGCGTACAGCCAGTACATCCATACCGTCGACCTGAATGCCAGGAATGCGAAAGCTCTCTCCGCGGCGGTAAAGCTGATCTTCGGAAGAGGCACGGTTGACGCTGGTGCCCATTGCATATTGGTTATTTTCGATCACGAAGATGATCGGCAATTTCCAAAGCTCCGCCATGTTGAAGCTCTCATATACCTGCCCCTGGTTGGATGCGCCGTCACCAAAATAAGCAAGGCAAACGCCGCCATCGTTCGCATATTTATGCCCAAAGGCAAGGCCCGCACCAAGCGACACTTGCGCGCCGACAATGCCATGCCCACCATAAAATTTATGCTCGGTCGAAAACATGTGCATCGACCCGCCCTTGCCATTCGAGATGCCTGCAGCGCGGCCGGTCAGCTCTGCCATGATGATATTCGGGTCGATACCATAAGCCAGCATATGGCCATGGTCCCGATAGCCAGTGATGACGCTGTCCTTGCCTGGCGTCAAAGCGGATTGCAGGCCAATCGCAACCGCTTCTTGTCCAATATATAAATGACAAAAACCGCCAATCAGCCCTAGGCCATAAAGCTGACCCGCCTTTTCCTCAAAGCGCCGGATCAGCAACATGTCGCGGTAGAACTTCAGCAGCTCTTCTTGTGTCGCCTTATACGGCACCGGCTCGGCCGGGCGCTCCCGATTGACGCGTGCAACGTCCTCGCTAACACTTGCCTTCTTAGAAGCAGATTTCTTCGCTGGGGTGGTGGCCAAAATCATTTCCTTTGGTGGAATTTTTATTTGCGCGTGCAACGGCGCCTAGCCAAAATTGGGGGAGGTGAAAAGCGCTTTTCCGCCACGGAAAGCATTGCATAGCTATTCATTTGACAGCTAGTGCCTTAGTTTAACGGAACGACAACCTCATCCGGGGCAACAACGTTCAATTCTTTGCGCATCAGTTCCCCCGCAAGGTCCGGGTCGACATTGTCCCGGTCCAGTAAGAGTTGCCGATTTCTTAGAGCATCCCGTTCTTTCTGCAACTTTGCCAGCTCAATTTTGCGCTCGCTCAAAGCTGCCCGATAGTCGGTCCATGCAATAATTCCAGTCGGACCCAGCAGCGCATAAGATGCTATTCCGAGCAAGGCCAGAAGCCCCAAAGCGGGCCCGACCACTGACTTCATATATTCCGGTTTTTTATTGCCGCGAACCATATTCAGACTGAATCATATTTTACGCGAGTTGGCAAGGATATCACGGTCAGCTAAAAATAGCCCGACCAGCATATATCGCAGATGTACCAAGCTCTTCTTCGATACGGATGAGCTGGTTATACTTTGCCAACCGGTCGGAACGCGCCAAGCTTCCGGTTTTGATCTGACCGCAATTGGTTGCCACGGCCAGGTCGGCAATCGTTGCATCTTCGGTCTCTCCGGAACGGTGCGACATAACTGCTGTGTAAGACGCACGATGTGCCATAGATACGGCGGCGAGAGTCTCCGTCAAAGTACCGATTTGGTTGACCTTGACCAGCAAAGAGTTTGCAAGCCCCTTGCCGATACCCATCGATAAGCGCTCCGGATTGGTTACAAACAAATCGTCGCCTACCATTTGCACGTCTGATCCGATTTTGTCGGTGATAGCCTTCCAACCTTCAAAATCATCTTCACTCATGCCGTCTTCAATCGACAGGATAGGATAGTCTTTGCACAGGGACGCGAGATAATCGGCCATTTCATGTGGCGTGAGCGAGAGCCCCTCACCGGATATTTCATACTTGCCGTTGCGGAAAAATTCGGTCGCGGCGCAATCCAGCGCCAAGACAACATCTTCGCCTGCCTTAAAACCTGCCTTTTCAACAGACGCCATAATGAAATCCAAAGCATCACGGGTCGAAGCCAGATTGGGGGCAAAACCGCCTTCGTCGCCAACTGAAGTTGCAAGCCCTTTTTCATGCAGGCCTTTTTTCAGCGTATGGAATATTTCTGAGCCCCAGCGGACAGCTTCTGCAATTGAGCCCGCACCGACGGGCATGACCATGAATTCCTGAAAATCAATCGGGTTATCCGCATGTTCACCGCCATTGATGATATTCATCATCGGGACCGGCAGGACATGCGCATTAACGCCGCCAACATAGCGATACAAAGGAAGCCCGCGCGCGTCCGCTGCCGCTTTTGCGACGGCAAGACTGACACCCAGGATCGCATTTGCGCCAAGGTTCGATTTATTATCCGTGCCATCAAGATCTATCATGACCGCATCGATATTTTCCTGCTCCTCAGCGTCTAGTTCAACGAGGGCTTCAAAAATGGGGCCGTTAACGGCCTCAATTGCCTGAAGCACGCCCTTCCCCATGTAGATAGACATGTCGCCATCACGCTTCTCGACCGCTTCATAGGCGCCTGTAGAAGCGCCCGAAGGCACCGCTGCGCGGCCGAAGCTGCCATCCTCCAACACAACATCGACTTCAACCGTCGGATTGCCCCGACTGTCTAGGATCTGGCGTGCGTGAATATCGAGGATAGCTGTCATAACTGGGATCCGTTTGTGCGTGTGATGAGTTATGTCAGCGCGTCTATCCTTGTGATCGGGATTTGGCAACGATGCTCCGACATATCGATTTTAAAACTAAATTTACGGTGCTATAGTTGACTAAGTCACCCGCAATGCAAATATTAATAGGTAGCAAGACAATTTCTTTCGCCCCCAGTTGTTTAAAAGGAGTCATTTTTATGGCCGAGACCGAAAAACCTGTAGCCGCCAAGAAAGTTGCCACCAAGCCAGCAGCAACACGTGCCAAGGCTAAGACCGCTGCACCAAAAGCCGTCGCAAAGGCGCAACCAGCAAAGGGCAAGGCCGACAACGTCAAGTCAAAGGTCAAATCGGATATGCATGATTTTAAAGCGCAAGCCTCCGATAGCGTGCGCGCTGCAGCAACTAAGGGCAAGGAACGCGCCACGGAAGCGGTTGGCAGCATCGGCAAGCTTATCCGCGATAGCGCGGGCACCATCGACGACAATGTTGGCAAGCAATATGGCGACTATGCGCGCAGTGCAGCAGACGCGGTTGATGGTTTCGCGGGCAAGATGGATGCGAAGGATGTGGATGCGCTGGCAGAGGATGCGCGGCAATTCGTCCGCAAAAGCCCTGCCGTTGCCATTGGCGCCGCCGCCGCAATTGGTTTTGTTTTGGCGCGCCTCATACGTTCGGGCGGCAAAGACGCGTGAGAACCACCACAGTTGCATTGCAAAATGCCGCCAATGGCCGATAAGCGACTAAGATGAAGATCGAAGAACAACAAGCCGAAGCGTTGGAAGACCTTCCGCCGCCAATTGAACCAAGCGTGAGCGAACAGGTTGCGTTGGTGATGGAAGATCTGCGTGCGATGGTGACGGCAGAAATGCGCTATCATCGGTCGCGGCTCGACTACACACGCCACGTATTTGGCTGGTCATTCCGCTATGGCGCGGTCGCGGTATTCGCGTTTGGCGGCGCGTTCATTGCACTGGTATTAGGGTTGGTGCTCACACTATCGCCATTAATTGGACCATTGGCAGCAACCCTGCTGGTCACGGCAGGGTTCGTGATAATTGGCATAATTTTCGCTACACTGGCCCGAAGATGGATGCGGAAAGCTTACTTCCCGGAAATGCAGAAAAATGACGACGATCTTACCTGAAGAGTCTGTTGTGTCCGACAGGGATAGCGTAATTTTGTCTAACGCTGAGCGGCGGTACTTGCGGCGTAAGTTCAAAGGCAGCTTGGCCGTCACGCGTGATGTACTTAATCCACGCAATCAACTTCGGCGGCTCATCGGTCGTCAAACCACCCAAGCAAAGAAGATCGCAGACGAGACAATTGAAATTGCGAAGAACAACGCCCCCTTGATCGGTGTTATCGGGGTAAGTGCCCTGTTAGTTGTGGCGCGCGGTCCGATTTCAAATTGGATTTCGAGGTTGCGCCAAAATAAAACCAAAACGCCCTCCAGCAAATGATTAGGAATGATATATGAGCAAGATTGGCGAAAGCATCAAATCCGCGACTGATAGCGCGAAAACCAAAACCAACGACGGTATCGATAAAAACCCGCTTGCCATCGTGCTAGGCGGAATCGCCATTGGTGCCATCATCGGCGCGCTTTTACCGCGCACGGAACGAGAAACTAAAGTGTTGGGCAACGCAGGCAAGAATTTAAACAAAAAAGCCCGCAAAATAGCCGATGCCGCAAAAGTGGCTGGCATGGGCCAGGTGGACACGCTTGGACTAAATGGCGAAGCCATGCGTGCGCAGTTTAGAGAGCTTGTCAGCAAGGCTGCTCTCGCTGTAAAGGCCGCCGGTCAGGCCGCTACTGAGGCGGCAAAGGAAAAGAATTAAGGATAGTTTTTTGAGCGATACAAAATTGCATCTCGTTTTTGGTGGCCGTGTTGACAACCCGCAAACGTTAGAATTCACCGACCTCGAAAATTTGGACATTGTCGGCATGTTCCCCGATTATGCAAGTGCAGAGGAAGCATGGCGCGGGGCGGCTCAGCGCACGGTCGATGATGCCGAAATGAAATATGTCGTGGTACATTTGCACAAGCTTTTGCAACCCGACAGCTAATAACGGAAATCAGGGTCGATTAGGCGTGCCGATATCGCCACAATAACAATGGCCGCGCCATCAATAACCCGGCGATAAACCCGCCAATGTGCGACCATATTGCAATGGTGATCCCTAAACCCGGTCCTACGAAACCAAGCGCAAGATTTAACCCTACCCAAGAGATGGTTAAGTGTAATGGCCGGGCATATTCGGCAGGAATAGGCCCCCAAGCCTTAGGCTTTTTGTTCGGAAACAGCAGCGCATAAGCACCAATAATCCCAGAAATTGCGCCGCTCGCTCCGATGGCTGGCGCCATCATGTCCACAGACATCGGCCATGCCATGAATGCGGCTAACCACTCCATAGCCGCAGCAGCATAAGCCGATCCAATGTAAAGCGCGAGATAGAGCACACCGCCCAAAACACGCTCAACCATCTTGCCGATAAGCAAAAGCATGAGCATGTTCATCACGACATGCGCGACACCGCCGTGTAGAAACGCGGCCGATACAGGTGTCAAAAACGCTGGCACCAGAAATCCGATATCGGAAAATGCTGCACTACCGCTGCTTAGGCGTATCGGGAATAGCCCGCCCGATATCACCGCATATTGCCACCAAGACGGCACCAGCATTATTACTGCGATCAGCAGATTGATGATCACCAATACATTGGTAACAGGGCCACGCGGAAACTGCATATCAGGCCGTCCGGCGCTTCCCACCGAAGCGCATGATCAGATAAACTCGATCTTCGATACGAGATAATATTTATCGCCCGACGGCACAGTCAATTCAACTTCGTCTTCAACAACGCGACCAATGAGCGCGCGTCCCAATGGCGAATTATACGAAATGCGCCCTGCTTTTGCGTCAGCTTCTGTCTCGCCAACAAGTTGATAGCGCACGGGCTTATCATTTTCGTCCAACAAGGTGACGGTTGCGCCAAACACGATTTTGTCGCCAGACAGGGTTGAGGGGTCGATGATCTGCGCGCGGCCAATCTTGTCCTCGATTTCGGAAATCGCGGCCTCAACCTGCCCCTGACGTTCCTTTGCAGCGTGATATTCGGCGTTTTCTGACAGATCGCCATGTGCGCGCGCTTCCTCAATTGCCTCGACAATCAGGGGTCGCTCGTCACGAAGGCGCTTCAGATCGGTCGTCAGCTTTTCATAGCCTTCGGCCAACATCGGATATTTCTCAAAACTCGCCATCAGGCAAAAACCCTTCGTCACAAAAACATCCCGACCGGATGCGCTATAACCGCTCATCCGATATGCAGTTCAATTGTCGGGGAAAGATACTGCGCGTATTAATAATAGTCTTGAAGTGGCCGAACTTCAAGTTGCCGTTGCTGCAGCGCGCCAATGGCTTGCGCAACCGCCACGCTTCCGGCGGCCGTGGTATATTGCGAAACCTTGCCCGCAAGCGCGGAACGGCGAATTTCTTCACTGTCTTTGAGGCTTTGCCATCCTTCGGTGGTGTTGAAGATAAGCTGAATTTCGCCATCCTTAATCTTGTCGACAATGTGTGGGCGGCCTTGTGCAACCTTGTTCACGCGCTCAACCTCAATGCCCTGCGCACGCAGATAATTTGCAGTGCCATCCGTAGCACAGACCGTAAAGCCGCACGCAATCGCTTGACGGACCGCACGCACGATCACGGGCTTGTCGGTGTCTTTCACCGAAACGAACAACTTCCCGCTCATCGGCGGGGGCATACGCGCGCCGATTTGCGATTTGGCAAAGGCCGTCGCAAAATCACGGTCAATACCCATGACCTCGCCCGTTGACTTCATTTCGGGCGACAGCACGGGATCGACACCGGGGAAGCGATCAAACGGGAACACCGCTTCTTTCACCGCGATATAATCAATATCGAGATTGATCGGCGGCAAATCCTTCAACATCTCACCTGCCATGACGCGCGCCGCGATCTTAGCTATCGGCGCACCGATAGCTTTGGCGACGAACGGCACGGTGCGGCTGGCACGCGGGTTCACTTCAATAAGATAAACTTCACCGTCCTTCACCGCGAACTGTATGTTCATTAGCCCTCGGACATTTAGGTTTACCGCCAGTAATTCCGCCTGACGACGGATTTCAGAGATGATGTCTGCGGGCAGGCTATATGGCGGGATGGTGCACGCAGAGTCGCCGCTATGCACGCCTGCCTCTTCGATATGTTGCAGGATACCAGCAACCACGACTTCGTCGCCATCGCACAAGGCATCAACATCAACTTCGATCGCGTCGCGCAAATAGCTGTCGATTAAGACAGGTGAGTCGCCGGAAACAATAACTGCCGTCTGGATGTAATTTTCCAACTGTGCCTGCGTATCGACAATTTCCATCGCGCGGCCACCAAGTACATAAGACGGGCGCATGAGGACGGGATAACCAATATTTTCTGCTACCTTGATGGCTTCTTCACGGCTGCGCGCAATGCCATTTTCGGGCTGCTTTAGCTTAAGCTTGCTAATCAATGCGGCAAACCGTTCACGGTCTTCGGCCAAATCTATGGCGTCGGGTGACGTTCCCAAAATCGGAATACCCGCCGTCTCAAGCGCCTTTGCCAAATTCAACGGCGTCTGCCCGCCGAATTGAACGATCACACCTTTCAGCGTGCCATTCTGTTGCTCGACATGGAGAATTTCCAAAACATCCTCGGCGGTCAGCGGTTCGAAATACAGACGATCGGACGTATCATAGTCGGTCGACACCGTTTCGGGATTACAGTTGACCATGATCGTTTCATAACCCGCGTCCGCCAGCGCGAAGCAGGCATGAACGCAGCAATAATCAAACTCGATCCCCTGCCCAATACGATTTGGTCCGCCGCCCAATATGACAATCTTTTCACGATTGGTTGGCTGGCTCTCGCATTCCGGCACACCAAAGCTTGGCGCCTCATAAGTAGAATACATATATGGCGTTTTCGCCTCAAACTCGGCAGCGCAGGTGTCAATCCGCTTGAACACCGGACGCACACCTAATTTGTGACGCAGCGCGCGCACCTCATCTTCAGTGACGGCACCCGCCATCGCACGGGCCGCTTGCATCGCAATGCCAGAACCACGACGGATTGCTGTTTCCATGCCAGGGCGCACATTCACCGACTCCACCGCAAGATATGCAAGCCTTTTGTCGGAGAAACCCATGGCTTTTAAACGACGCAGCGCCTCTGCGTTATTGGGCAGGCCGTTCGTCTTGACGTCATTCTCGGCAGCGATGATTTCTTGTAGCCGCTCGAGAAACCATGGGTCGAACTTCGCGATAGCATGGATTTCGGATACGCTCATGCCCTCGCGCAGGGCTTGTGCCGCAACCAACAATCGGTCGGGTGTCGCGCGGCTAAGCTCGGCGGACAATTCGTCCTTTGAAGCCCCGCGAAGGGCATCAATGTAATTAAAGCCCGACAATCCGGTCTCAAGCCCTCGAAGCGCCTTTTGTATGCTTTCGTGAATGTTTCGGCCAATCGCCATCACCTCACCCACCGATTTCATGGCGGTATGCAGCAACGGCTCGGCACCCTTGAATTTTTCAAAGGCGAAGCGGGGGATTTTGGTGACGACATAGTCAATCGTCGGTTCAAACGACGCTGGTGTTGCACCGGTAATGTCATTGGTGATTTCGTCGAGCGTGAAGCCAACGGCCAGCTTCGCCGCCACCTTGGCGATCGGGAAACCGGTCGCCTTTGACGCCAATGCAGAAGAACGCGAAACGCGCGGGTTCATTTCAATGACGATCAGGCGGCCATCCTTCGGATTGACTGCGAACTGTACGTTCGAACCACCTGTTTCTACACCGATTTCACGCAAGCACGCGATGCTCGCGTTACGCATGATCTGATATTCTTTATCGGTCAGCGTCATCGCGGGCGCAACCGTGATGGAATCGCCAGTATGCACGCCCATCGGGTCGATATTTTCGATGGAGCAGATAATTATGGCATTGTCGGCGCGGTCGCGGACAACCTCCATCTCATATTCTTTCCAACCGAGCAGTGACTCTTCAATCAAAACTTCGGTTGTCGGCGACGCATCCAACCCGCCGGCAACGATCTTGATAAACTCGTCGCGATTATAGGCAATACCGCCGCCGGTGCCGCCCATAGTGAAGCTTGGGCGAATGATGGAAGGTAGGCCAGTGCGTTCCAACACTTCCAGCGCCTCTTCCATTGAATGCGCAATACCCGAACGCGCGGATTCCAGACCGATTTTGGTCATAGCGTCGCGGAATTTGATCCGGTCCTCGGCCTTATCAATCGCCTCGGCGTCGGCGCCGATCATTTCGACACCATATTTCGCCAACGTGCCATCGTTGAACAAGGCCAAAGCGACGTTTAGTGCCGTCTGCCCACCCATCGTAGGCAACACCGCGTCGGGGCGCTCTTTTTCGATGATCTTTGCAACGATTTCGGGCGTAATCGGCTCAACATAGGTCGCGTCCGCCATATCCGGATCGGTCATGATCGTTGCCGGATTGGAATTGACGAGGATGATGCGATAGCCCTCTTCGCGCAGCGCCTTGCACGCCTGCGTCCCCGAATAATCAAACTCGCACGCTTGCCCGATGATGATGGGGCCAGCGCCGATGATGAGGATGGATTTTATGTCAGTGCGTTTGGGCATTATGCTACCTGTCGCTTGATAATATAGACCGCAGAGGGCGCGCTACTCCAGGAACCGTCCACATATTGGACAACAACATAGTCCCATTGGTGTGGAACGTTCGCAGCGGTCACTTCATCATCCCCGCAAATTTTTCGAAGAGATAATGGCTGTCCTGTGGACCGGGTGAGGCTTCAGGGTGATATTGCACTGAAAACGCTGGCTGGTCCGCGAGTTCAAAGCCGCAATTGCTGCCGTCGAACAGGCTGATATGCGTTGCCTTGGCGTTGGCGGGCAAGGTCGCGGCGTCCACCGCAAAGCCGTGGTTCATACTGGTGATTTCAACGGCACCGTCAATGAGGCGCTTGACCGGATGGTTCGCGCCGCGATGGCCTTGGTGCATCTTCTCGGTCTTTGCGCCGACCGCGAGGCCAAGCATTTGATGGCCCAAGCAAATGCCGAATAAGGGTTTTTTGGTTTCCAACCATTTCTGGATAACAGGCACAGCATAGACACCCGTTGCGGCGGGATCGCCGGGGCCATTCGACAGGAACAAGCCATCGGGCGCGTGGGCCATGATCTCTTCAAAGGTTGCGGTGGCCGGGACAATGGTCACGTCACAACCTACATCGACGAGGTTACGTAGGATGTTGTGTTTGATGCCATAATCAATGGCGACAACCTTTTTGCGGCCCTTGGCTGGCACGGCATAGCCCGCACCCAGCTTCCAAAGCCCTTGATCCCAGCCATAAGTTTGCAGCGTGCTGACGTCCTTGGCGAGGTCCATACCCTCAAGTCCTGCCCAGGCCTTAGCGCGCGCCAACATGGCGGGCACATCAAAATCGCCACTGGCGGAGTGCGCAATCACGGCGTTTGGCGCGCCGGCCACGCGGATCAGCCGCGTCAGTGCGCGGGTGTCTACGCCGGAGATACCGATGCGGCCATTGGCCTTCATCCATCCGTCAAAATGCTGCGTACTGCGAAAATTGGATGGGTCAGTCACATCTTGCCGGACAATCGCGCCCAAGGCGTGCGGGTTCAACGCCTCGACATCCTCTGGGTTGGTGCCCACATTGCCAATATGCGGAAATGTGAAATTGATGATTTGTCCGGCGTAAGACGGATCAGTCATCACTTCCTGATAACCCGTCATCGCGGTATTGAAGCAGACTTCGCCTACTGCTTGCCCCTCGGCGCCAAAGCCCCTGCCCCAGATCACTTCTCCCGACGCCAGAACCAATACCCCCGTCGCTCCAGAAGGCGCGCGCGAAGAATTGGGGTCGGCCATGATGGGGTCGCTCCTGATAAGCAGATTACAGCAATGTCGCTAAGGCACCGCGCCTAGAGATGGCTGCCCTACGCGTCAATGCAGAAATCGAGAAAACTGTGGAATGTTTTACGCAATGTGTTCTCAACCGTCCTGCTGAACTTGTTTCAGGGTGACGGAATTTGGATGTTCGTCTAACGCTATACATCATCAAAAATTCGGAACCAAATATGATTCGCGACACCATAAAAGCCGCACAGATTACTGCCATGAAAGCGGGCAATAAGGACCGCCTGGCCGCAGTTCGCCTGATCCTCGCCAAGATTAAAGACCGCGACATCGAACTGCGCACCGCATCTCAGCAGCCAGATGACGACGCGATGGTGGTTGAGGTCATGCAAAAAATGATCAAGCAACGCCGCGAATCGATTGCTTTATATGAACAAGGTGGTCGCGCCGAGCTTGCTGCGGTTGAAGCTGCTGAACTGGCTATTATCGAAGATTTCCTACCGGCGCAGTTGAGCGACGCCGAAACCAGCGCCGCAATTGAGGCTATCAAGATTGAACTCGGCGCGGAAAGCCTGAAAGATATGGGTCGCGTCATGGCAGTCTTGAAAGAACGTCATGGTCCACAACTCGACATGAGTAAGGCCAGTGCTTTGGTAAAGGCAGCGTTGGGTTAAGGTGGCACTTACCCCGCAATGGCTGGACGAATTACGTGCGCGGATTACGCTATCCGCGCTGATTGGCCGTACTGTAAAGGTTACCAAGGCTGGCCGCGAGTTTAAGGCCTGCTGCCCGTTCCATAACGAGAAATCGCCGAGCTTCACGATCAATGACGAAAAGGGCTTCTACCATTGCTTTGGCTGTTCTGCACATGGCGATGCCATTCGCTGGATGACCGACCAGCGCGGCCTGTCTTTCATGGATGCCATAAAAGAACTTGCAGCAGAGGCCGGGATGGAGGTCCCTGCCCCTGATCCAAAGGCAGCGCAGCGCGCCGAGAAGGCCAACAACCTGTATGACGTCATGACGGCAGCGCAGGAATGGTTCGTCACGCAATTGCTTGGCGTCGAAGGCGCGGCCGCACGTGGGTACCTTAAGCAGCGCGGATTTACGGAGCAAACGATCCGCGACTTTGGTTTCGGGCTCGCACCGGACAATCGCACAGGCTTAAAAACAGCGCTCAAGCAATTTGGTGATCCCATGTTGATTGAGGCGGGTTTGCTGATCTCGGTTGACGGAAAAGCACCTTATGACCGGTTTCGCGGACGTTTGATGATCCCGATCCGCGACCCACGCGGGCGCGTGATTGCCTTTGGTGGCCGGATATTAGGCGAAGGCGAACCCAAATATCTAAACTCACCCGACACGCCTTTGTTCGACAAGGGACGCACGCTTTACAATTGGGACAAATGTTCCCCCGCTTCGCGTCAAACGGGCCGCGTGATTGTGGTCGAAGGCTATATGGACGTTATCGCTATTGCGCAGGCGGGTTTTGCAGACGCGGTCGCGCCCTTGGGCACAGCACTGACCGAACAGCAGATCCAGATGCTCTGGCGGATGACAGAAAAGCCGTTGCTATGTTTTGACGGCGACACTGCCGGGCAAAAAGCCGCCATGCGCGCGGCCTTGCGCGCACTGCCATTGTTGAAACCCGGCCATAGTCTCCAATTTGTTACATTGCCCCAGGGACAAGACCCAGACGATCTGGTCAAAGCTTCAGGAGCCACTGCACTCACAACACTTTTAGAAACCTCTGAGCCGCTCGTTGAGAGACTATGGCGGGCAGAAGTGTCTGCGGGGCCACTCAACACACCAGAGGACCGTGCGGGGCTTAAACAGCGTCTAGGCGCACATATGGCAAATATCACGGACGGCGAAATTCGTCGTCATTATGCCGACGCCTTTCGCGAGCGGTATGACAATTTATTCGCGCCGCGACGCAGCGCGCCATTTACGCCATCTGCGCCCTTTATGCGCGGGCAGAAGCCCAATTGGCGCAAGCCACACACTTTACCACCAGGCGCCGAAACCAAAAATTTCAACGCCAAGGGCTCGGACTTTCTTATTCAAGGCGTGCTCGCAGCTCTGTTGCGCAACCCCGCACTCATTGCACAGCATCATGAGGCGCTGAGTGACTTCGTTCCACCCGACCCGAATCACGCCGCTTTGCTCAATGGGATGCTCAACGAATCTTTTGGTAAAGAAACGCTTGATACCGAGGGGCTAATTACCATATTGGGCGAGAAGTTGTATAATGTCGCCTCAACACTGCTCCACAGCAACGGTAAAGTCTTTGCCTTTAACCGGGGAGAGTTCGGTACGGGAGGCAACGGATTTTCCAACGCTTCAAAAGATTTGGGTGAAGCAATCAGGTTAATGAAGCAGCGTCCTGCGCTTGAAGAAGCTCTGGAACGCGCCACGCATTTTGCGAGTTTGGAAATGACTGAAGAAACTTTTGCCGAGCAGCAAAGGTTGCGAAACGAAAAAAAGGCATTTGACGATCGTATCATCGAATTTTTTCGGCGTGATACGGATAGTTTGTAAGAGTATCGGGGAATTATTTTGGCAAGTCGCGCAAATGAAAACGAAGAAGATATCGGCGAAAACGGCGATGCGCCGCTAATTGACCTTAATGATGCGAACGTAAAAAAACTGCTCGCCAAGGCGAAGCGCCGGGGCTTCCTTACCTACGATGAACTGAATGCGGCCCTGCCGCAGGATCAGATGTCGTCCGAGCAAATCGAAGACATCATGTCCGCAATTAACGACATGGGCGTGCAGATCGTCGAGAATGACGAAGCCGGCGACGATAATGAGGACGATGCCGAGGAAGAAGTCGAGACCATCGACAATATTTCCGAAAATGACCCGCGCTCATTGACGAGCACGGTCAAGAAGACTGGTGCAGGCGAACGCACCGACGACCCAGTTCGTATGTATTTGCGCGAAATGGGCGCGGTGGAATTACTGTCCCGCGAAGGCGAAATCGCTATCGCGAAGCGTATCGAGTCTGGTCGCGACACCATGATTTTGGGCCTGTGTGAAAGCCCGATCACTTTCCACGCAATTATAGACTGGTCCAATGCGCTCAATGACGGCGAAATGCAGTTGCGCGAAATTCTTGATTTGGACGCCATGCTTTCAAAAGAGCCTGCCCCAGAATCGCTCACTGATGATGGCGAAGAAGAAGGTGATGGCGAAATCAGCGAGAAAACCGCTGGGCCTTCCTATAAAGAGGAAGATGAAGTCGAAGACGAACCCGAATCGGCGAGCGACGATGACGAAGATTTGACGGAGCGGCGCTCACGCCCGGTCGAGGAAGAGGAAGAAGATAACACCCTCAGCCTGGCGCAAATGGAAGAGGCGTTAAAGCCCGCTGCACTTGAACGCTTCGCCAAAATAACATCATTGTTCAAGAAATTCTCAAACATTCAGCTTGAGCGTATGCGCGCACTGAATGCTGGTGAAGATTTTTCCACAGCTTCGGAAAATAAGTATCACAAATTGCGTGAAGAATTGACCGCAGAAGTTGAAAGCGTGCAGTTCCATGCGAACAAGATCGAATATTTGGTCGATCAGCTTTACTCATTCAACCGCCGCCTGACGGCGTTGGGTGGTCAGATGCTGCGCTTGGCCGAGCGGCACAAGGTTCCCCGCAAGGCGTTCCTCGATAGCTATATGGGTCATGAGCTCGATGAGAATTGGCTGGCCGAAGTGTCCAACATCGACAAGAAGTGGACGGCTTTTGCCACCAATGAGGCCGAAGGCGTCGAACGCATCCGCAGCGAGATAGCCGACATCGCAGCCAATACCGGTATGTCGCTCGGCGAATTCCGCCGTATCGTGAATATGGTGCAAAAAGGCGAGCGCGAAGCACGCATCGCGAAAAAGGAAATGGTTGAGGCGAATTTGCGCCTCGTTATTTCGATTGCCAAAAAATACACCAACCGCGGCTTGCAATTTCTCGACCTTATTCAGGAGGGCAATATCGGCCTGATGAAGGCGGTCGACAAATTTGAATATCGCCGTGGGTACAAGTTCAGCACTTATGCAACTTGGTGGATTCGTCAGGCGATCACCCGCTCGATCGCCGATCAGGCGCGGACCATCCGTATCCCCGTGCATATGATTGAAACGATCAACAAGTTGGTGCGCACGAGCCGCCAGTTCCTGCACGAACAAGGGCGTGAGCCTACACCGGAAGAAATGGCCGAACGCCTTTCAATGCCACTTGAAAAAGTGCGCAAGGTGATGAAAATCGCAAAGGAACCGATCAGCCTTGAAACCCCAATTGGCGATGAAGAAGACAGCCATTTGGGCGACTTCATCGAAGATAAAAATGCGATCATTCCTGTCGATGCCGCCATTCAGGCAAATTTGAAGGAAACGGTCACGCGTGTTTTGGCATCGCTGACGCCTCGCGAAGAACGTGTGCTGCGTATGCGCTTTGGCATTGGGATGAACACCGACCACACGCTTGAAGAAGTCGGTCAGCAATTCAGCGTAACGCGTGAACGTATTCGTCAGATTGAGGCCAAGGCGCTGCGCAAGCTCAAGCATCCAAGCCGCAGCCGCAAAATGCGCAGCTTCCTCGACCAATAACCTGATACGAATGCATTAAATCGGGCCCTTTCCTACTCTAAGGATTGGGCCCGTTTTTATATTAGCAGGCTCGCCCCATGTTCAGGCGTTCAGCCACGCACTTGGTCCCGCAGTATCCTGTTGCATATCGCGATTAGCCCACTTAACGAATTAATCGTTCGATTAACAAAAAGGGTTTGTCCATGCGCTTTGAAGGCACCGATAACTATGTCGCCACTGATGACCTAAAGGTCGCCGTTAACGCCGCCACAAAATTGCGTCGGCCTTTGCTGGTCAAGGGTGAACCAGGCACCGGCAAGACCGTCCTTGCGCAGGAAATTGCGGCTGCATTGGATGCACCACTCATCGAATGGAATATCAAGTCTACGACCAAGGCGCATCAGGGTCTTTATGAATATGATGCCGTCGCCCGCCTGCGCGATAGTCAATTGGGCGATGAGCGCGTGCATGACATCAAAAATTACATTAAAAAGGGAAAATTGTGGGAGGCATTTACCGCGCCCAAATTGCCCGTGCTGTTAATCGACGAAATCGACAAGGCTGACATCGAATTTCCTAACGATTTGTTGCAGGAACTCGATCGCATGGAATTCTTCGTTTACGAAACACAGGAAACCATCAAGGCCGTTGAGCGCCCCATCGTCATCATCACTTCAAATAATGAGAAAGAACTGCCGGACGCGTTTCTGCGCCGTTGTTTCTTCCATTATATCAAATTTCCGGATCGCACGACGATGCAGGCGATCATCGATGTGCACTTTCCTGGTATTCAAAAAATGCTGGTATCTAAGGCAATGGACATTTTTTACGAAGTTCGGGATGTGCCTGGCCTTAAGAAAAAGCCAAGCACAAGCGAATTGCTCGATTGGTTGAAGCTATTGCTGCACGAAGACATGCCATTGGATGTGCTTCAGTCGCGTGATCCGACCAAGGCGATCCCGCCTTTACATGGCGCGCTGCTTAAGAATGAGCAGGACATCATGTTGTTTGAACGGCTTGCCTTTATGGCCCGCCGCCCCAACACGTAAAGTTCGGCTGCGCGCTTTTCATCTCGAGAGCCGCTCATTCACAAAGCATAATCGGTCACTTTATACAGGAACCAGCCGATGTTTTTTTCATTCATGGAAGAGTTGCGGTCTGCGGGCATCTCGGCTTCGCTGAAAGAGCATCTGGCGTTACTTGCCGCATTGGACGCCGACGTGATTGGCCAAAGCCCCGAAGAGTTCTACTATCTGGCGCGCGCCACATTGGTAAAAGACGAAGCATTACTGGATCGTTTTGATCAAGTTTTTGGCAAAGTTTTTAAAGGCGTATTTACCGAATATGGACAAAACCCCGTCGATGTCCCCGCCGATTGGTTGAAAGCCATCGCCGAAAAATATCTCTCGCCCGAGGAAATGGCGAAGATTGAAAAAATGGGCAGCTGGGATGAATTGATGGAGACATTGAAAAAGCGTCTCGAAGAACAAGAAAAGCGCCACCAAGGTGGCAATAAATGGGTCGGCACTGGGGGCACCTCGCCTTATGGTAATTCAGGCTATCACCCTGAAGGCGTACGGATTGGTGGCGAATCCAAACATAAGCGTGCGGTCAAGGTATGGGACAAGCGCGAGTTTCAGAATCTCGACAACACCAAGGAATTGGGCACGCGAAATATCAAAATCGCAATGCGCCGCTTGCGCCGATTCGCGCGCGATGGCGCGGTGGAAGAGCTAGATATCGACGGCACGATTAACGGCACGGCGCGCCAAGGCTGGCTGGACATCAAAATGCGCCCAGAACGGCGCAATGCCATTAAGGTGCTGTTGATGCTGGATGTTGGCGGGTCGATGGATCCGTTCATAAAGCTTTGTGAAGAATTATTCAGTGCTGCCACTAGCGAATTCAAAAACCTCGAATTTTTCTATTTTCACAACTGCCCATATGAAGGCGTGTGGAAAGACAATAAACGCCGGTTTAGCGAACGCACGCAAATGTGGGACGTCCTGCACAAATTCCCGCATGACTATAAAGTGGTAATGGTTGGCGATGCCTCCATGAGCCCTTATGAGATCACCCATCCCGGCGGTTCGGTCGAACATTTCAATGAGGAATCGGGCGCGGTATGGATGAACCGTATCACCAGCACTTATCCGGCAACGGTTTGGTTGAACCCTGTGCCGGAAAAGCAATGGGGCTATTCGCAGTCGACGAAGATCATCAAGGAACTGATGAACGATCGCATGTATCCATTGACGCTCGAAGGTCTGGATGACGCGATGCGCGAGCTAAGCCGCAAGCACGGGCATTAATATAACAAGTGTTTGTGTCGTTCTTCGATCCAATTTTGCTCGTCGACTGACGTTAGCGCGTCAAACTCCTCTGGCGTGCTCTCGGCAGCATCAACCCATTCGCGCAAAGCTGGCCCGCCATTGATGACGTCAATGGCTAGCTTGCCCAGTTCATACTCATACGGAAAATCGCGCCACAGGTCATAATCCGGATAGAGTCGCCGGATGGCCTTAAATGCGAGTGCCTGCAACCGCCATGGCTGGAACGCCTGATGGTCATAGCCTAGGCCTTCGGCGTGAATATGCACGCCATGACAAAGCTGATGCACATGTTTGTGGAATGTTGGTTCGAACCAAATTTCCCGCAGACTACAGCCCTTCAACCATGAAGGCGCAAAACTTTGCATTTCAGCAATAACCTTGCGCGCGTCGATGTCAGGCGCACCAAATAACTCTAGGGGGCGCGTCGTGCCCCTGCCCTCGGACAAGGTAGTCCCTTCAAGCAAAACGGTGCCGGCATAAGCCCGTGCCATGTTGACGTTCGCTGCGTTGGGGCTTGGGTTAATCCACAGCCGATCCGTCGGCCAACCAAAACCTGGCGCTGCATCGGGGACATAGCCCTCCATTGCGATCACTTGATAATCCACATCAATCTTATAATGATCGATGAACCATTTGCCCATCTCGCCTAGCGTCAGACCATGCCGCATAGGCATCGGGCCTGCCCCTACAAAGCTTTCCCATCCAGAACGCAGTGTAAGCCCTTCCACAGGGCGTCCAGCGGGATTGGGGCGGTCTAGCACCCAAACCGACTTGCCATGCTCAGCAGCGGCTTCCAAGATGTACAGCAGGGTGGTTATGAAAGTATAAATGCGGCAGCCCAGATCCTGCAGATCGATGAGGATGACGTCAAAAGTCTCCATAGAGGCGGCGGTCGGGCGCCGCACTTCGCCGTACAGGCTGAATACTGGGATATTGTGCGCAGGATCCATGAAATCCGGCGTTTCCATCATATTGTCCTGCTTATCGCCGCGTAGTCCGTGTTGCGGACCAAATGCAGCAGTCACTTGAACGTCACTCAGAGCGGCAATTGCATCAAGTGAATGCGTCAAGTCAGCGGTGACAGAAGCGGGGTGCGCCAACAAAGCAACACGCTTGCCTTTAAGGGGTGCGCGCAGTTCAGGTTCTGCCAAAAGGCGATCAATTCCAAATCTCATGCCGCGCTTCGTGCCTCCAGTTGCACGTCAAAGCAATCCTTATGATGAAAATCCGGCTTACCTGCGGAATGTGCCGCGGCCCAATAGGAGATATTTCCACTTTTGGTGGCAATAACGGCGCTTAACCCTGCGCGAAGGTCATGCTCCCGCCAAGCATCGGGTAAAACAAGACTAACGATGAGCGTCAGAGCGTCTGCGGATTGCTCAAACTTAATGTCTGGAGCATTTGTGGGCAAATTATCCACACCTTCTCGATAGCTAGCGAACTGATATGCTGCCCACTGGCCCGATGGTGAAAAATTATACTCTAAATAATTTTCGTCTTCGAAACGGCCTGTAAACAACTCAAAACAAGTAGTTTTCCATAAATTATCGATGCGATCCGGCTTTGATCGGGCTGGGATTTCTAGCGCATCCGTTTCGCCAGATACGCGATAGGTCAACGTAATTTCTCCGCTCGCCCCGCGCGTAATCGTGACACCGATACTCTCAATTCCGTCGGCCAGCGACTGCGCATGACACATCAACGGCACTTCAGTCATTGAAATATTGGCCAATGTCGAAACTCCATGCTAGGCGCGGACGCGTTATGACTGCTTATAAATCCGATCTTCTTCGCCTGCTAGATGCACGTGGCTATATTCACCAAGTAACCGACGCCCCGGCGCTGGACGCATTGGCATCCAAAGGGATTGTGCCAGGCTATATTGGTTTCGACGCGACTGCGCCATCACTTCATGTCGGCAATCTCGTTTCGATTATGCTGCTGAGACGTTTACAGCAAGCGGGCCACAAACCAGTAGTTGTCATGGGTGGCGGAACGACGCGGATTGGCGACCCGACGGGCAAGGACGAAGTCCGCAAAATGCTCACCGATGACACGATTGAAACGAACATTAATTCGATCCGTACCGCCTTCGAACAATTTCTGACATTTGGTGACGGCCCAACCGATGCTGTGATGGTCAACAACCATGATTGGTTGGGACAGCTGGGATATATTGAACTGCTGCAGCAAGTTGGCACCCATTTCACGATAAACCGTATGCTGACATTTGATTCGGTCAAGCTTCGCCTTGAGCGCGAACAGCCGATGACCTTCCTCGAATTCAACTACATGATCCTGCAGGGCTATGACTTCCGTCATTTGAGCAAGACCATGGGCGTTCGCTTGCAAATGGGTGGCTCCGATCAATGGGGCAACATCATTAACGGCATGGAGCTTGCCCGCCGGATGGACGGTGCCGAAGTGTTCGGCCTAACGACACCCCTGATTACCAAGGCCGATGGTTCAAAGATGGGCAAATCTGTTTCTGGCGCGATTTGGCTTAACCGCGAACAATTGCCTGACTATGATTATTGGCAATTCTGGCGGAATACCGATGATCGCGACGTCGGGCGTTTCCTGCGCTTGTTCACGGATATTCCACTGGACGAGATTGCACGGCTTGAATCGCTCGGCGGTTCGGAAATCAATGCGGCGAAGATTGCCTTGGCCAATGCGGCAACCGAACTGTGCCGTGGTGCAGACGCTGCGACGCTCGCCGCCGATACAGCACGTAAAACCTTTGAAGAAGGCGCATCCGGAGGCGATCTGCCGAGTGTTGAAGCATCGGGTGAGATTTCCGTTATCGATGCGCTGGTCGCATTGAATTTCGTCGCTTCAAAAAAAGAGGCGCGGCGGATGATTCAAGGTGGTGGTGCACGCGTTGATGGCAACGCTGTAACCGAGGAGGATGCGGTCATTCCCGCCCAAGCTGTCACAGTCAAAATTTCGGCTGGAAAGAAAAAGCACGGGTTAATCAACTTCGTCTAAGCTTCGGCGCCTATCCGCCGCGCAGCGTCGCTACACCTGCGTCTAGTTCAAATAGATAGAGCGCCACCCGCGCCGCTTGGCCGCGTGGGCCATCAAGCCCACCGTCGCGTTCTAGCAACAAGCGCGCATCATCTGCGGCGACCCCAATCAGCGCGCGCACCTGTTCGGGCGTCGCGACGCGAAATGGGTTTTCGCCGGACTGCCTTGTACCCAGCAATTCGCCCGCGCCGCGCAATTTTAAGTCCTCCTCGGCAATGCGGAAACCATCGTTCGTTTCGCGCATCAAAGCCAACCGCGCGCGGGCAGTTTCCCCAACCTGTGTGCTCCGCACGAGGATACAGACCGATTTTTCCGCCCCACGGCCAACCCGTCCGCGTAATTGGTGAAGCTGGGCAAGGCCAAAGCGGTCTGCGGCCTCAATAACCATGAGGCTCGCGTTCGGCACATCCACGCCAACTTCGATGACGGTAGTCGCAACCAACAGCCGTGTTTCTCCGGCCACAAAGCGCTCCATAACCGCGTCTTTCTCCGCACCGCGCATCCGCCCATGCACCAACGCAACCTGATCCCCAAAGCGCAAACGCAGCTGTTCCGCACGTTGTTCGGCGGCGGCTAGATCGCTTTTGTCGCTTTCCTCCACCAATGGGCACACCCAAAAGGCCTGCTTTCCTGCGGCTAAGTGCCGCGCTACGCCATCTACCAGCTCCAACAGACGATCCTGCGACATCACACGGGTTTCCACTGGCGTCCGTCCCGGAGGAAGCTCGTCCAAGATAGAACTGTCCATTTCGCCATAGGCCGCGAGCGCGAGACTGCGTGGTATGGGAGTCGCGGTCATCACCAGCAAATGCGGCACGCCCCTGCCCTTGCGGGACAGCATGAGGCGCTGCGACACGCCGAAACGATGTTGTTCATCAATCACTGCGACCGCCAGCGCCTTATAGGTCACAGCCTCTTGAAATATCGCATGGGTGCCAACGAGTATGTGTATCGACCCATCGGCAAGCCCCATCAGCGTCGCTTCCCGCAAGCTGCCTTTTTCACGGCCCGTAAGAATGGCGATATTGATGGGTAGGCCCGAGAGTATTTTTTGCAGGCTGGCATAATGTTGCCGCGCCAAAATCTCTGTCGGGGCGAGCATTGCCGCCTGCATTCCTGCCTCAACACCGCGCAAAAGCGCCATTAAAGCGACCATCGTCTTACCAGCGCCGACATCGCCTTGCAGCAAGCGGAGCATCGGGCGCGACTGCGCAAGATCGCCCTCTATCTCGGTTATGGCGCGCTGCTGCGCGCCTGTGAGGGCAAAGGGTAATGTCAATTTTGATACCAAAGAGCCGTCGCCATGGATCGGCACGGCGGCGCGTTTGTCCATCGCAGCGCGGATTAAACGCATCGCCAATTGGTTGCTGAATAGCTCATCATAAGCCAGCCTATTCCGCGCGTCTTCGTCATCCTTCCTGTGCAGTAGGCTGATAGACTTTGACCAACTGGACCATCCCCGGCTGGATGCCAAAGTCGGCTCAATCCACTCAACCAAATCCGGCACATCTTGCAATGATGTTGCCACCAATTGGCCCATACGATTGTTTGTAAGCCCATCAGACAGGGGATAAACAGGTTCGGCGAGGCCAGGTGCAGCGTCAGTGCCGATAGGCACAATATGGTCAGGGTGCACCATCTGGAGTTCGTCCCCATAACGGTCCAATTTACCCGAAATGATGCGTGTTTCACCGATAGGAAGCTGCTTTCGCGCCCAACCGCCATTCCGACCAAAAAATGTCAGCGTGATGTAATTGCCATCCAAATCTGACGCGAAGATACGCAACGGCGCGCGCGGGTTACTGCCGCCGCGATGATCCATGACGGTGACGGTAAGGATGATGTTTTGCCCCACATCGGCGATATCCAAACGCGACACCGCTTTACGATAGGTCCAACTGTTCGGAAAATGGTACAGAACATCCTTCACCCGCTCGAGCCCAAGCCGCTCCAACGGCTTGGCAAGGCCGGGACCGACACCCTTTAGGGCGCGTATGTCTGTAAATAACGGATTGAGTATATCGGGGCGCATGACTAGGGCCGCTTATAACCCGATAATCATAATCCACCAGAAGCTAAAGGACGCGCAATGGACGCTGACCCCTATCGTCGCAAACTGCATTATCGCGCGCACCACCGTGGCACGCGTGAGGCCGATGCTATGGTCGGCGGATTTTTCGATCATTACTCGGCCGAATGGGGTGAAGCGGAATATGCGTGGTTTGAACGGCTGCTCGAGGAACAGGATGTCGACATTATGGCATGGGCATTGGGCACAGCAGAGCCCGGCCCAGCCTTTGCGGGACCATTGATGGACCAAATGATGAAATTGGATTTCATTGTGCTTCCTGAAGGGCTTAGCACGCATAAGTGATGATTGATCTGCAGCGCATCATAAATAGCCGCCAAGCGTTGACGCTTGCGTCGGTGCCCAACGGCTTTACGCCGTTATTGCTGGCCGACCTGACGCGCGCGGCAAAGACACGCGCGCTGTATATCGCGCCCGATGAATCGGCGATGCGCGCGATTGCGGATGCGGTGCCGTTTTTTGCACCGGAAATCGAAATTCTAATCCTGCCCGGTTGGGATTGCCTTCCCTATGACCGCGCATCGCCCTCCGTCGCCGTCACCTCGCAGCGCATGTCGACTTTGCAAGCACTGCAGCAGCCTTCCAAGAAGAAACAACTTGTGGTCACGACTATCGGCGCGGTCATTCAGAAATATGTAACGCCGTTCCGTATCCGCCAGACAGGCGAACGATTGGCCGCTGGCCGCGAGATCAGCCGCGAGCGGCTTGCATCGTTACTACAATCCAATGGCTATTTCCGCGTCGACACCGTTGCCGATTCTGGCGAATTCGCAATACGCGGCAGCATTGTCGACTTATTCCCTGCGGGCAGCGAAGTCGGCCTGCGCCTCGATTTCTTTGGCGATGAAATTGAAAGCATTCGCCGTTTTAATCCCTCGGACCAGCGCAGCATTGATCAGGTCGAGCATTTCGACATCTTACCCGCTGTCGAAGCCTTAATGGATGAAGAGGCGATTAAACGCTTTCGTGTGGGCTATCGCGAGCGATTTGGCGTCACCGCAACCGGCGACCCATTATATCAAGCGGTTTCCGAAGGCCGCAGGCTGTCTGGCATGGACCATTGGTTGCCTTTGTTCGAAGAGCGGATGGCGACGATATTCGACCATGTCGGCGCGGACGCATTAGTAATCCGCGACAGCGGCGCGATTGCGGCGGGGCAGTCACGGCTCGACGCCATCACCGACTATCACGAAAACCGTGTGAAGGCGCAGGCGGCGGAGCCGGGAAGCTACCGCCCGTTGCCGCCGGAAATGCTATATTTGAACGGCGATGAGCTTGAGCAGTTATTTGCCGATAACGCCGCGCATTTAGTCACGCCTTTCGCGCAGCCAGATTCGGCAAATATCATCGACTTCGGCATTGGTGCCGCACGCGATTTTGCACCCGAACGGGCACATAAGGTAAATGTCTATGAGGCGGTGGCCGCGCATCTCAAATCGCTGCACGCCGCCAAAACCAAAACCGTCATCGCGAGCTACTCCGTTGGTGCGCGTGAACGGCTGAAGAGCTTATTGGCGGATCATAAGGCCCCGACGATTGTCGCCGCCGATAGTTGGCAACAAGCCTTGGGCGTTGCGGCAGGCCAAACCGCCATTGTCGTTCTGCCATTGGACCATGGCTATAGCACGCCCGATCTGGTCGTATTGAGCGAACAGGATATGCTTGGCGACCGTCTGGTGCGGCGTCAAAAGCGGCGTAAGTCCGCAGACGCTTTCCTAGCCGAATTGGCCGCGCTGACGCCGGGCGACCTCGTGGTGCACCAAGACCATGGTATCGGACGCTATGATGGCCTGATTTCGATTCCCGTTGGCAACAGCCCACATGACTGCGTCGCGCTTACGTATGCGGGCGGCGATAAATTATACGTCCCAGTTGAAAATATCGATGTTCTGTCGCGTTATGGGTCCGACAGTGAAAATGTCGCGCTCGACAAATTGGGCGGCGAGGCATGGCAGCGGCGCAAGTCGAGGTTGAAAGAACGCATCCGCGCCATTGCCGGCGAATTGCTGAAGACCGCCGCCGAACGCGCCTTGCGGCCGGGCTCCATCATTGAGGTGGATGGCCCTGCTTATGCAAGCTTCGTTGACCGCTTCCCCTATGAGGAAACCGAAGATCAGCTGCGCGTGATTGAAGAAGTGCTTCAGGACCTATCCGCTGGCAAGCCGATGGATCGTTTGGTGTGCGGGGATGTGGGCTTTGGCAAAACCGAGGTTGCGATGCGCGCCGCTTTTGCCGCCGCGATGGCAGGACTTCAGGTTGCTGTTATCGCGCCCACGACATTATTGGCGCGGCAGCATTATGCGAACTTTGCCGAACGTTTCCGTGATTTGCCCTTAAGGCTGGGTCGCCTGTCGCGGCTTGTGCCCGCTGCAGAAGCCACGCAAACGCGTGAAGGCCTTGGCGATGGCACTGTGGACATTGTGATTGGGACGCACGCTGTGCTCGCCAAATCGCTGCAGTTTAAACGCCTTGGCCTCGTCATTGTCGACGAAGAACAACGCTTTGGCGTTAATCACAAGGAGCAGTTGAAGGCACTTAAGACAGATGTGCATATGCTCACGCTTACTGCAACGCCCATCCCCCGCACATTGCAAATGGCGATGTCTGGTTTACGCGAGCTGTCGGTTATCCAAACCCCGCCCGTCGACCGTCTGGCCGTGCGCACTTATGTCATGCCCTGGGATCCCGTTGTGTTGCGTGAGGCGTTGTTGCGCGAACATTATCGTGGCGGACAAAGCTTCTTCGTCGTGCCGCGTATTTCGGATTTGACGGAGATCGAAGAATATCTGCGCACCGAAATACCCGAAGTCAAATATGTCACCGCGCATGGCCAAATGTCGCCCACCCAAGTCGAAGAGCGCATGAGCGCATTCTACGAAAAGCGGTATGACATACTGCTTTCAACGACCATCGTTGAAAGCGGTCTCGATATACCGAGCGCCAACACCTTGATCATCCACCGCGCCGACCGTTTCGGTCTTGCGCAACTATATCAGCTTCGCGGCCGTGTGGGACGCTCCAAAACGCGCGCTTATGCCTATCTGACGCATGAACCCAATCATGTGCTTACCGAGACAGCGGAGAAGCGCCTGAAGGTGCTTGGTGATCTCGATAGCTTAGGCGCGGGTTTCCAACTTGCCAGCCATGACCTCGACATTCGCGGCGCAGGCAATCTTGTCGGGGATGAACAATCGGGCCACATCAAAGAAGTCGGCTTTGAATTGTATCAATCGATGCTTGAGGAGGCGATTTTGGAGGCGCGCGCGGGCGCGCACGGTCTGGCCAAGCCACGCGGCAGCTTCTCGCCACAAATCACCATCGATGCACCTATTCTTATCCCGGACGATTATGTTCCCGACCTATCGGTCCGTATGGCGCTGTATCGCCGCTTGAACGATCTCGAAGAAGGTCAGGATGTCGAAGGCTTTGCCGCAGAGATGACCGACCGCTTTGGTCCGATCCCTGAACCTACGCAGAATCTGCTCAAGCTTATCCAGATCAAGCAAAATGCGCTCATCGCACAAGTTGCCAAGATTGAGGTCGGCGCACGCGGGACGTTAGTCAGTTTCCATCAGGATACACCGCCCAATGTCGCTGGCTTGCTCGCTTATGTCGACAAATTGGGCCAAACCGCGAAGTTGCGTCCCGATAGTAAGCTGGTGATCAATCGTGTCTGGGGCGACCCTGCGGCGCGGTTGAACGGATGTTTGCAACTGTCGCGTGGCCTCGCCAATTTGGCGCGCAAATCGAATTAGCCCATCCCCGCGATCGCGGCTGTTGGATAAAGCTTTCGTCCACGCGCTTTTACGCTTACATCGCAAAAATGATCGACGGTTTCGGACGCAATATCGACTATTTACGGATATCGGTGACCGACCGGTGCAATTTTCGTTGCACCTATTGCATGCCCGAACAGCAAAGCTTTTTACCGCATCGTGACCTACTGACCTACGATGAAATCCTAATTTTGGTGGAACGATTTATCGCGCATGGCATTCGCAAAATCCGTCTTACCGGCGGGGAACCGCTTGTGCGGCGCGACATCCATATCTTGATCGACGCGTTGGGTCAGCATGTGCGCAATGGCGCACTCGACGAACTCACCATGACCACCAATGGCAGCCGGCTGGAACAATTTGCCCCATTGCTCGCATCGGCGGGGATGAAAAGAATTAATGTCAGCCTCGACACGTTGGATGCCGAAGCGTGCAGCCGGATCAGCCGCGGTGGCGACCTTGATACCATATTGGCCGGCATCCACGCAGCGCGCGCGCATGGCTTGGATGTCAAAATCAACATGGTCGCGTTGAAGCAGCAGAATGAAGATGCGCTTTTGCCGATGGCGCATTTCTGCGCCGAACATGGGCTTGATCTCACCTTGATAGAAACCATGCCCTTGGGCGCGGGCGTTACAGAACGCGAAGAGAGCTACATCTCGCTGGATGATTTTACTGCGCCCCTGCGCGCGCAATATGCGCTGCATCCCCTCGCGCATAAGAGCGCTGGCCCAGCGCGTTATTGGCGCGTCGAACCCTTGGGCCTTCGTCTTGGCCTCATCACACCGATGAGCCATAATTTCTGCGACCAATGTAACCGGATTCGCCTCACCACCGATGGTAAGATTTATATGTGCCTGGGTTCGGAGCTACATGTCGATTTACGCAAAGCATTGCGTGAGGACAGCCTAACCGATGTTGATTATTTGCTTCAAAGGGCATTGCGGCTTAAACCCCAACGTCATGAATTTGAAACACAGCTTGCGCATCCCGATTTAAGGCTCGCGCGTCATATGAACGCAACAGGTGGATAAAGCGAATATGCAACTTGCGATTATCTCATCAGCTACCCCGCAAGCCCGTGAAGCCGAGGCGCTTTTGCGCGAAGTGCATGAATTTGTGCCGCTCGACAGCGCCGATGCGGTCATCGTGCTGGGTGGCGACGGCCATATGCTTCAGGTTTTGCACCAATTATTGGAAAGCCGCCGCGACATTCCTGCTTATGGCATGAACCGCGGCACCATTGGCTTTTTGATGAATAGCTGGGACGTGCATGACCTTCCGGGACGCCTGCAACGCGCCAAGTCCTTTTCTGTTCGTCCATTAACGGCGGACATAACCACCATCAGCGGCCAAAAATTCACATTACCCGCGATTAACGAAGTTTCTCTGCTGCGCGAAACGCGTCAGGCGGCGAAGCTGGAGATTTCGGTCAACGGCAGAGCTGTTATCCCCGAACTGATTTGCGACGGGATATTGGTTTCAACGCCTGCTGGATCCACCGCTTATAATCTCTCCGCCAATGGCCCCATACTGCCGCTGGATTCGTCGTTGCTGGCTTTGACGCCGATCAGCCCCTTTCGGCCGCGGCGTTGGAAAGGCGCGATATTGCCCGACCGCTATGTCATCCGGATAAATATATTGGAGGCCAATAAAAGGCCGGTGAGCGCCGTCGCCGATCAACGCGAAATCCGCGATATTGCGCATGTCGAAGTGGCCTTGGACCGCAACCGCGCGCTCACTTTGTTGTTCGATCCCGAGCATGCTTTGGATGATCGCATTGCGATGGAACAATTTATTGTCTGAACGGGCAATGGGCGCTTGCCAAAAGCAAAAAAGCGCTGCTATAGGCGCGCCTCTGCCCGAGCATATCGGGCTGTTCCCTGGTAGCTCAGTGGTAGAGCAGTTGACTGTTAATCAATTGGTCGGGGGTTCGAATCCCTCCCGGGGAGCCATATATTTCAGAGACTTAGATGCATTCCCTTCGGGGGCATACAAAAGTCAGTTGAAAAAAGGTTTCACTTAGGTTTCACGGTCGTCTTGCAGCTATTTAACAGGCTGCCGTGGGGAAGCGAAAACTTACACCCCCTTCAAAAACGTACCCAGCGAGAACCCACCGGGGCGGTACCCCCCTTTTTTCTGGCTAATGGAACCCGCAGTTCCTTCTTACATATTATTCTGCGCTATCCCAACCCAGCTTTTGAGAGCAATGCTTATCTGGTGATATTAGCTGTAGAACTCCATTGCCTTTGATGAGCGCTTCACCATGAACTCTTCCAATCCCGATGCACTAAATGGCACCATCAAATCTGTGCGATCGGTGCTGTAGGCGAACATTCTATGCCACTATGCGGCTGTCCAAAGACACCAGCCCGCTCTTACTGGCACGACAGATGGGCGCCTCAATCGAGTTTCGGGAGAAGTTTTAAAGGCAAACGGCCCCCTCAGAACTTACGCCACTGATAAGTCAGAGGAGTCGATCAACTACAACCTCGTGCGGCGACCGTATCAATCCGAAAAGCCACATAAAACCGCGGATTTCCCAATTCCGTAAGTGTTAACAGTGTCGGCTCCATCCTGAAGTGTCGTAAAACTCGGATGATCCGCTGTATACTCACACTCAGGACAATATGACGCCCCCAAGCCTGATATCGCATTCGGAAATTTACCGGCGTAAATTTTTCCTAACTTTTTTAGAACGTCTGTGTTTGGGTTATCAAATATAATAGCTCTTCCACCATAACCCTCTTGCCGAAATTCTGCAGTTCCGACTACGTCTAGGCCGTGAAGGGATGCATTGAATTTAGAAATAGAGCTTTCCCAAAAATTTTCAGACGATTTACTCTTAATTGGTGATTTTTTAACTCCTGGAGACAGAATATCTAGATTTAAGTAATCGCAGAACTCCCTCTCAGTACCGAAATATTTTGTTAGGTCATTCTGAGATATTTGTGGCGACACGTTATCGATATCTTGCTTCTCACTGTTAGCGCTTGATCCGCAGCCTGAAAAAGCGGCTGCCATGGCTAAAACGGCCAATCCTTTTCGTTTCATATGAGGCTCCTAAAATGGAGAAAATAGCAATACAAACCGTCTGGCAGACAATTCACAAGTCAGTTTAATACACTAGAGATCTATCTTGTATCCGAAATAATAGTCAATACCTCTGTCACATTGACCGGCCCAGCATGCGTAGACGAAGTTGATCGTTAGTGCATGATCGCATCCTTAGTGGGGGCTTGCCTTAGGTGGAGCGTAACGGGCAAGATGGCACAGGCCAAGCAACGGCCTCAATCCGCATTTGGGTCTCAGCTTTGCTTTTCAGCGTTGCGTCAGATTGTGGACTGCGTCGCGGCAATTCTTCGTGCTAACTTCAGTTGGACTAAAAGTCGTAATAGTCGCCCGGATCAACTCCCGGAGTGATGCTAAAACTGGTCACTTTTATAGGCTTTTTTGCGTGATTTTCGCAGGCTATCGACAGTCCGCAAACAACCGCTTCAGTGTAATAAACTTTTCTAGTTTTATAATCAGGCGCCGGGGCCCAGTCCAATGTTTCGGACCAAATATAATAGGTGCCTTCCGGTACGGCCAAGTTGTAACGCGCCTCGTTGATGTTAATCTCTTTTGCGCAAACCACACTTCCATTGCTTATATTCTCAGCACAGACCTTCATATCTTCTGGAATATAATCCGAAGGATAACTGAGCTGCCCTGTAAGCAGCCCATATCCCTCTGCCAACACTTGGTCTTCCGAAAGGAAGAGCGCCTCCTGGCCGTCCACTCGGAACCAGCGTTGCTTATTTTCTGGACCACCAAGCACCCACCTTCCGCGTAGCATGGCTCCTGCAAGATAGGCTCGTTTGATTTGGGATTTTTTTGCAGATGGGCGATCCAGTGCGTTGGCTTCCGAAACAACCATGACTTGGACAAGGGAGGCGTCAGCCTCTGATGCCTTTTTGCTGCACGCGGAGAGCAGTAAAAGCAAAAACGTTATGATAATTAAACTGCGCATAGAATAGTTTAATCAAGATTTTTATTTTCTGTCAAAAAATAACCCATTGATTGTTAGTAAAGAGGTCGGCGACACGCGTCTCTACTGGAGCGCCCAATATGCCTATTATTGCATTGAATAATATATATAATATATATGATTATAGATCCTATATACACTTAGAACCCACTATGAACGGCAATTTGATCCAGACCTAAATCAATAACAATGGCCTAGCAGCTGGGAATTTGAGACGCTCCAGTTGTTAGCTTGAATTGACCGTTTTTATAGCTGTAATGCTCGCTAAACGATTGTGTCCCTGTCACCTGAACATCAAACCCTGAATTCTTAATAATATTGGTGATTTTGCCTTCGTAGACGTAAGGTTCACCTAACCCGTCATTGCTACTGGAGAGCGAAACGTCCGTTTCCTTTGGTCCACTCGGCGTAAGAACGACAATTCTTTGACCGCTAACCCCGCAGCCCATGTTGAAATAACCTCCGTCCACAATAACAGCTGGGTTGGATGAAAACGCATAGCTGACTTTCCACTCCGGCAATTCACCCCACCCAAAGCCGCCGAAGATCTCTCCCGATGAACTTTTGAGCTCAAACACATCAGTTGCTTCCAAATAGTAGACCTTGATGTATCCGACTGCCGCATGAAAATCTTCCAGCGGATCTCCGCCCGTTATCAATACATAGCCAAAGTCGGTTTTTAACAGCTTTAGCGGACTAATGCGAAATCGCGCCCCGCTGGATCCGTCTTTTGAGATAAATGGGTCAGTGTTCTGAGTTGCCGCTTCAAATGCCAACTTTAATTTGGTCGCGTCATCAAGCGCTTCAATTTTGCTAGCAGCGGGGACCTGTGCAATCTCAGTATCATCACTAGATGCCTCGACCTCCAGCAGATTTCTTCCCCAGACGAACCTTCCACCTTCTTGTAATTCTAGCCATCGTTCGGAAGGATC
>ENA-OREM01000143-OREM01000143.1-marine-metagenome-genome-assembly--contig:-NODE-143-length-62296-cov-7.084749_pt1 | contig 62296 bp, 44 predicted proteins | sample MGYA00248623_ERZ508561 | MGnify/ENA primary metagenome ERZ508561 (study PRJEB26227, sample SAMN06264494) | marine metagenome | isolation source: Columbia River Estuary | place: USA:Columbia River Estuary...
TCCACCTGATACTGATAAATCAACACCTCCCGTTGGCGTACCAAAACATAAGGCAGCTGATGGATATAATGTGACGGCTAAGGCACTTCCAGGTGCAGTAACAAATCCAGAATAAGTAGCTGTACAGCCATTGCTATCGCTGACAATAACAGAATATGTACCCGCACTTAAATCAAATAAATCCTGAGTTGTTGCGCCATTGTTCCAATTATAGGTAAATGGACTTGTGCCGCCTGTTATTGTTAAATCTACAATACCATTGGTGTCTCCTAAACAAACAACATTATAAACTGTAGCATTGACAGTGAGCGGACCTACTGGTTCTGTTATATCAAAACTTAAAAACATACCACAACCCAACACATCCTCAACATTTACGAAGTATTGCCCTGCTGCAAGATTTGTAACGTCTTGTTCTATTGCACCGGTTCCCCATTCATACACATATCCTGGCATACCACCAGAAGGTGTAAGATCTATCCATCCGTCTGCACCGCCAAAACAATTTACAGGGTAAACGGTTGAGGCAACCATAACGGTATTAGAAGGGTCTAGGATTTCTACAGGTAAGGATTCCTGACAACCGTTTGCATCAGTGACTGTTATTACATAAATCCCATTCTGTATACCCGTAATATCTTGAGTAATAGCCCCATTATTCCAACTATAAGTGTAGCCGGGTGTACCGCCTACCACACTTGTATTTATCGATCCAGCAACAGAATCTAGACAATTGGCATTTGTATGGGTCTCGGTAATTGTCATTGAGGTTAGAGGCTGGGTCAGTGTAATACTGTCCATCTCAGTACAATTATTTGCGTCTGTTACTGTAACTACATATGTCCCTGCTGGCACTCCTGAAATGTCCTCTGTAGTTGCACCGTTTGACCATGCAAAACTAAATGGAGCAACACCTCCAGTTACACTAAAATCTACAGAACCTGTTGAGTCATTTAAGCACAAAATATCCTGTCCTGTAATTGAAGTAAGGATAGGAATGGCTAAATTCAGTACCGTAACAGACAATGATTCAGCACAACCATTTCCGTCTTCAACTTGAACTGTATAGGTGCCTGCAGACGCTGGATTAACATCTTCATTAAAAGTAAGATTACTCCATACATATGAATACGGAGAAGTTCCCCCGCTGGTTGTAAGATCTATTGATCCTGGGCCATCACAGCCGGCATCCACGTGCGTTTCAGATAGAACAAGTGGGCCTTGTGGTTGAGTTACAACAAATGTTTGCCCGATTGTGCAAGCATGATCATCGGTAACGAGAACACTGTATGTTCCTGCAGGTAAGGTATTTATATTTTGGGTGCTAAATTGACCAGCATTCCAGCTGTAAGTATAGGGTGTAGTGCCTCCAGAAACGGCAATATTAACAGCTCCATCGTTGTCTCCAAAACAAGCTATTGGGGTAACTAACCCTGACATAGATAGTGGTGCAACTGGTTGTTGAATAGTAGCACCATAGGTGATTTCACAGCCATTCACATCCGTAATTTGAACGTTATAGGTACCTATTGGTAAACCTGTTAAATCCTCCGTTGAAGTTCCAATTGACCAACTGTAAGCATATGTTGGCGTACCGCCTGCAACCGCAATGTCGATAGAGCCTGTTGCATCACCATAGCACAATACATTTTGTTGAGTATGTGTTACAGAAAGGGGTTGTAATGGTTGAGTCACGGTAGTTTCTATGGAATCTTTACAATTGTTGGCATCTGTGACGACCATTTCATAAATTCCAGCCTGCAAATTAGATTGATTCGGAGTAATTTGCCCGTTTGACCACAAGATTGTGTAAGGCAAGGTGCCGCCCGCTATTGTTGTTGAAATTGCGCCATTTGTTCCAGCATAACAAAGTACTGCTGTTGGGCTTGCTGTTAAGGCAAGGTCAGTTGGTTGAGAAAGTGTTACACTTGATGAAGAAACGCAGCCATTAGCATCGGTAACTGTTAGTGTATATGTGCCGATAGGCAAATCAGAGATACTTGTTGAACTAGCACCATTACTCCATGAATAGGTGTAAGGAGCCGTTCCTCCGCTAACGGAACTGGAAATGCTTCCATCCGAGGCTCCAAAACAAGAAATTTGTTGTCCATTATAATCACTCGTGACTTGCAAACTCACGATTAATGTGTCTGGTTGTGTAATCGTAAAACTCGTATCAGACTGACAAGTAAAATTGTCTGTTGCAACAAGTGAATACAACCCTGGGCCTAAGTTGGAAATATTATTGGTCGTCTGGCCACTTGTCCAAAGATAATTAATTGGTGCACCACCAGTTACACTTGTTGATATGGCCCCATTAGCCGCATTATAACAAGAAACATTGGTCAAGGATACCAAAGAAATGGTTGGTTCCGGATTGACTACAATGCTGTTGGTAATATTGTTAAAGGTACATGCAGATCCATTAAATGTTACATCAAGTTCATAGACCCCAGAGTTGAGGGTGCTGATATTTGCAACAAAAGGATTATGAGTAGTATCTGTAAATCCTTGAGGACCTGACCAAAAATAATTTGCCCATTGCGAGTAAATAGTATTCAGTTGGAGTGTATCACCTGGACACAATGGATCATTAACAGAAAAATCTACCGGCGGACAAGATGCAGTAGATATCGTTACCTCATTATTTGCCGAAGTAGGGCAACCAAAAGCATCGTAAACATCAGACGTACCATTATTGGTTACCGTATTACCTGAAAGAGAACCCGTTCCAAATATATAAGCTTTGTTTTCAAGCGTTGAGTCACATTTCAAAATAAGACAATCACTGGAGACCTGTACTTGAAACTTAACTAAAATACTATCCAAAGATGTATTGACCATGCTTCCTCCCGCACTCGCATTTGCACCAATGCCCACTCTGTATTTAACAAATCTATTTACGGGGTCATACTCCGCTTGATCGTCTCCGGGGGCATCCGTTTTAGGCCCTACATTGGGGCCGTTTACCACAACAAGTGAATTTGGAACATATTCTGTTCGAATATCTAGCGTATCTGTAATGTAACAGTTCAATGCGACGTCTGAACCAATATTTTTCCCGGAAACCGTGTATTCTAAAATATCACCAGGCATAACAGAGCCTCCATTAAGGTCATTAACAAACACGGTTGCCCGTAAATCAGGTTCATATATGTCAATGGCAGAAGTGATTACCCTTGAAAGAATCGTCTCTGAAACTGTTGTTACTCTAATATTTGCAGATGTGGCACCATTGGCTAAGTAATTTTGCGTAGAGTTGTTTGGAATGAAAATATTGGCATCATAGCCCAATGTATTATTATAGCTTGGATTTCGAAATGGTGTTAAGACAGCATTGTAGGAGATAGAGCTATTGTAAAGGTCAGTTGCATTGTGGAGGGCATCTGAAATCTGAACATAATTAGTTCCTACACCATTAAATAAAAGTTGGTCGCCCGTTTGAGAGCGATCTCCATCATAGGCTATAACTCCCAATTCAAATGTTACGGCTCCTGATAATGGCGTTAGGAAACCAGAGATTGGAATAGTCACCGTATTCGATGAAAAACCTTGACTAACATTCGCCAAACCATCAAATACAGTAAGGTTTTTGTATGGCTCTGATATGTTTTTGTAAACCACAACAATCGTCCATCCGCCAAAGAGATTACTGCTATTAACTCGTTGAACTTGATCGGCAATGGTAAAGCGGGCTTTGATACCTGCTGACTGCACTATGCTTGTAATGTTTTTATAACAGTAGTACGAAACTGAACCTGTTGTATTATTAATGGTTTGCTCCGCAGTTAAATCTTGATAATTACCATTATTTACTTTCAATTTAATATTACTTCTATTGGCGTAATTAGCCGTGGCGGTGTTGATTCTACCTCCCCAGTATAAGCCTGCCCATGAGATTTCAGAACAATTTGGTAGGTTAAGACTATCACTTGAAGACATGAAAGTTGTAGGATCATTATCAATGTCCACGTAGGTCATTGTAAAGCTGTTATTCTGTCCGGTACCTGAGGGTGGCATTTGCGCTTGGGCGTTGGTACAGCTCGTAGAAGAGTTACAAGAAACTGAAACGTTAGAAATAAATCGAATACCTCCTTTTTGTTGAGTTTGATAGCGTATGTCAAAAGGACTAACGATTTGAGCTATAGTAGCAATGGATGTTCCAAATGTAAGCGCAAATGCAAACAGGAGTTTCAAATAAAAGTTGGTATTTGGAGAATAGTTATCTTTCATGCGGGTTCTTGGAGAGTTAACAGCTTGATTATAACGAAAAAGGCCACCAAAAGGTTGCCTTTTTATGTTGATTAAAATATTACCAATTCTAAAGAGGAATATTACCGTGCTTTTTTTGAGGTAATGCTTCTGCTTTTTTCTCAAGCATTTTGAAAGCGCTGATCAGTACACTTCTTGTCTCCGAAGGCAAAATTACCTCATCGATTATTCCTCTTTCAGCTGCACGATAAGGATTGGCAAAAGTTTCAGCGTATTCAGCTTCTTTTTCGAGCCATTTTTCTGCAGGATCAGTAGCAGATGCAATTTCTCTTTTGAAAATAATTTCAGCGGCCCCTTTAGCACCCATTACTGCTATTTCTGCGGTAGGCCAAGCAAAACTGAGGTCTGCACCCAAACTTCGCGAGTTCATAACGCAATAGGCGCCACCATAAGCTTTTCGAGTTATGACTGTAATTTTAGGCACGGTAGCTTCTGCAAATGCGTAAAGCAATTTTGCTCCATGGGTAATAATTCCCCGCCACTCTTGATCTGTTCCTGGTAAAAATCCAGGGACATCCTCAAGGACAAGAAGCGGAATGTTAAATGAATCACAAAAGCGTACAAATCTGGCGCCTTTTCTCGATGCGTCGATATCGAGTACACCTGCCAAAGATGCCGGTTGATTGGCAACAATTCCAATGGTACGACCTTCTAATCGGGCAAATCCAACTACAATATTTTTTGCAAAATCTTCATGCACCTCCCTAAAACTATTATCATCTACCATGCAGTCGATAACGCGTTTAATATCATACGGAATATTGGCATTTTCGGGTAAAATTTGCTCGATTTGCTTGCTTTTGGAGGGCTGAAAACTAAAAACTGGCGTAGTAGGAGCCTCCTCATTTGCATTTTGCGGTAAAAAAGTCATAAGGTCGCGGGCCTTGCGAATACAGTCTACATCGTTAGCTGCAGTGAAGTGGTTTACTCCCGATTTTTCAGCATGTGTTTTTGCTCCACCTAAATCTTCGGAACTCACTTCTTCATGAGTTACTGTTTTGACCACGTTGGGACCAGTAACAAACATATAAGAAGTCTCCTCCACCATAAAAATAAAGTCTGTAAGTGCAGGAGAATATACTGCTCCTCCAGCACATGGGCCCATAATAAGCGAAATTTGAGGTACCGTACCTGAGGCACGCGTATTACGAAAGAAAATATCAGCATACCCACTCAAAGAAACTACACCTTCTTGAATACGAGCACCGCCGGAATCATTCATTCCAATAATTGGAGCTCCATTTTTCATGGCCATATCCATAATCCGACAAATCTTGGCCGCATGCGTCTCAGACAGAGAGCCTCCAAGTACTGTAAAATCTTGAGAATAAACATAAACCAAACGCCCATGGATTGTTCCATAGCCAGTAATAACACCATCGCCGAGGAATTTTTGTTTATCGAGGCCAAAATTGCTTGACCGATGTTCTACAAAAGCGCCAATCTCTTGAAAACTATTTTCGTCAAGTAAGAGTGAAATGCGCTCTCGGGCAGCGAGCTTTCCTTGTTGATGCTGCTTATTGATGCGTTCAGTGCCTCCGCCTTGATGGAGAGCCTCGCGTTTATCTTGGAGTTGTTGTTCTTTTGCCATAGTAATCTTGAACAACAAAAATACAGATTTTAGTTCTTTAAAAGAGCGGCTCTATTTTCCAATAGAATGAGTAAAAGCCAAGCGGCTAAAAAGAAAGTGATTTCTATATTTGCTGACCAATTGAAAATCGCCAAGCACAATGACATCAGCATGAGGATTAGAGAGGCCATTAATAAGCGCGTTCCAAGTTTTTTGGCTACAAGCATCGGATTAAAATAACCCGTGGTCATGATTTCCATTCGCTGCCGAGAGCGCTCAGTATAAATGAGCAGCGGTACAAGGATAATGCCCTGCGGAATGAAGAAATCTGTATACCAAAAAAAGTCTGAAAAGGCTGTTGTAAACCGCCAAGTAGGTTCGGTCAAAACCATATAGAAATGTGCAAGCACAATAAAACTCAGGTAAAACAACGTTGGGCGTAAAAGGAGTTGGGCATTTCGACTTTCTTTGCGATAGAAAATAAAAATCAACCTTATGCTCAAATCAAAAATGATAAACAATAAAATAAAATAGAGATCCCAGCTCCAAAAAATGTACCCCAACATTGGCAATAAAAAATCGCCGAGAATTTCGCTAACTATTTGGGCTTTCTTCATATACGTTTGCGTAAAACTTTGACACGGTCTTTAGAAAGTTGATAAGTCGAATCTACTTTCAAGGCTTTAGCATAAGTAAATAGCGCGTTCGTTAGGTCATTTCGGTCTTCATATAGCAGTCCCATATTGTGATAAGAAGGAATATGTTGTGGATTAACCTTTACAGCTTTTTTATAATAGAACATTGCGCTATCAGGCTGATTGTAGGTAAATTGGGCCAAATATCCTAAATGAAAAAAACCATCGGCATATGTAGAATCTACTTTAGTCATTTTACGATACAATCGCCTTGCTGCTGCAGGCTGTCCGAATTTTTCTTTGGCAAAAGCCAATGCGTAAATCACTTCGGAATTTTTAGGTTGTAATTGATAGGCGGTCATGTATTTTTCGATGCAGATAGAATTGTTTTCATACTCATAGAGCGATCCTAACAAAAGATAAGTCATATAATAGTTAGGGTCTTGTTGAATAGCAGTTTCATATGAAGAAATAGCCAATTTGATGTTGTTCTCAAACTTATAGATGGTCCCTTTTAAGATATATGCATCGCGATAGGTTTTGTCTATGCGGAGCGCTTCGTTGATATATTTAAAAGCTTTGTCATAGTCACCTAGCAGCACGAGCGTATTGGCCAAGCCGATCAAAGCGGCTACATTTTTTGGCGCCTTCTTAACTAAGTTTCGGTACATAGTAAAAGCACGAAAGATATCGTCGGCGCTGCGGTTTGGCTTATTGATGAGGCATTCAGCATACAATACTCGAGCTTCAATGTTAGTAGAATCTAGCCGAAAGGCTTTTGCACCATAGTTCAATGCTTTATCAAAAAGCAATGAATCCATTAAGTTATTCCCCTTTTGAATAAGTAATTCCAATGAATCTGGATGAGCTGCTAAGAGTTGATCAAGGGATTGTTTTTTGCTTGAACCTTGTTTTTGATTGCTACAGCCAACTAATATAAGACCACTAATAAAGAAAAAAGAGATAATGCGCATATTACAAAATTAAGATTTTGAATTGGATTCTTTCTTGCGTAATTTTGTAACGTAAAATTAAGTTATGAAGCGTAGTATCATTCTTGTTGTTCTTTTCCTGCTAACAAACGTTCAACAAATAGTAGCACAAGGTTGCTCCCAATGCAAAATGCTCGCTGAACAAGGCAATGGACTAGATGAAAATAGCTTCGCAGGCAACATCAATGGAGGCATACTTTATCTTATGCTAATCCCCTACCTCATATTGCTGTTTTTATTTAGAAAGCAGATTTTCAATTTTGTCAAAGGATTTTTTAGTCCAAAAGCCTAATCCCAAAACACCACTACTTTCCCCATTGTTTGACCAAGGCCTAGGGCCTTGTGTGCCTCAAAAAACTGCCCCATTTGGTAACACGATACATTGGGTAATTTGATCGCTCCATCTCGATACAAGCGCAGCATGGCTTTCATTGAATTTTGAATCACCTCTGGTTGGGTTTCAGCAATTTTTAGCATATTAACGCCTAGCAAGTTTTTAGATTGCATCATTAAGCCGATGGGCAAAATGAAACCCATTTCCCACAAAAAAGATAATTTGCCAATAATTCCTTTTCGGGTGGCCAAATCTGCACCACCAAATAGGAATAACCTTCCTCCGGGCCCTAATAATTTAAGATCTTTTTTAGCCGCAATCCCTCCCACTGCGTTAAATGAAGCGGTGAGTCCATTTGGGCCAAATGAGGAAGCAACAACAGTCTCATAGGATTCATTGTTATAATTAACAACAATATCTACTCCTAAGCTCCTGACATAGTTTGCTTTCAGATCTGAACCAATTTTGGCAACAACAATTGCTCCTTTATTTTTGGCAAGTTGGATTAAGAAACTCCCTACGCCGCCGCCCGCTGCATGAATCAATACTTTATCATGAACCTGAATGGGTGAAAGAACTTCTGCCATGTAGTGAGCAGTTACACCTTGCGTTGCAAAAGGCAATGCACTTTGAGCGGACATCTCTCCAATTGGAACAATTGCATTTGAAGTGGTTTTGGCGTGTCTAGCATAGGCACCAAAATGTGAAAAAGCCAATACACGCTCACCCAATAATGCTGGGTCAACAGCAGTGCCTATTTCGATAACACGTCCAACGAGTTCATAACCGAGCACACATGGTTTAGGTGGTGCCTCTCGATATAAGCCAAGGCGAGCCATCACATCTGCATAGTTCAAACCAAAGGCTTCACTAGCAATTAATACTTCATCCTCTTCAAGCGGAGAAAGGGTTATATGTTGAAGCTTAAATGCTTCTTTGGCACTTCCATTTTTTACTAGTACAAACGCTTCTGTCTGCATTAGAAGCGAGCTGTAATACCCCCCATTACTTGGAAAGGCTGAACAGGGTAACTATACCAACGATTGTAACGTTGCGCCGCTAAATTATTAGCCTGAATAAATAATGAAACCCTCGGTGTGTAACGGTATTCCAAGCCTAAATTGACATCTACAATTGCCCCCAGGTCAACATAAGATTGCTCTCCTTGAATTTGAGCATTTGGAGCTGTAGCACGAACTAGTGCCTTACGACCCGTTTCGATATTTGCATCTATTTGGGCATAAAATTTATCATACAAGTTATAGGAACCACGCGCAGTGAATTGCAATTCAGGAAGATTCCATGCATAGGCATTATGATAACACTGATATATATTATAGCGTCCCAAAACATCAATCTTCAATTTCTCTCCTGCCTGATAACTTAACGATCCTTCAAATGTAGTTTGGTTAAGGGTGTCGTAAATTACGGTTAAGTAATTATCATCAACAAAAACTGTATCAGTTACAAAGAATGCCTTATTTTCTATATGTAAGAAATGAACCCCAATATTGAAACTCAGAGATTGGCTCAGAGTGCCTTTGAATCCAGCATAGATGTCATATGGATTATGTTCATTCCGCAAGGCAACATTTGTGCGAAGAAACGGATTGATTTGTGTTAAACCTTGGATGGTATTTTGTTTAAGTCCTCCTTTTAAACCAATGTATGGAATAAAAATATTGTTAAACATCGCATATTTAAATTCTGCATTTGGATAGACAAAAAAGTCTGTTCCCGCTTGTCTAATATCTGCTGTAATTGTTACGCCTAGCTCTACCTTGAGTCGATCACTCAAGGCCTGAGTCCAAACACCAGGCTTGAAATCTATAATGCTATTTTTAACCACAAAACCAGTGTCTCCAAAAGTATAAACACTATCTAAAATACCGCGTTTGTACGCATTATTTCTAAGGCCTAAATCGGCGTAAAAATGCTCATTTTTGTAATTGTACCAACCACGTGTTTTGATCGCAAAATTATCCTCTTTGGTTCGCCAAATTTTGGCAGAATCTAGTGGAAGCGTCATAAAATGATGGTAATTTGCCTCAAAAGACAAATTCAGTCTTGCGGAGTCTCCACGCAGCCAATGATAAGCAAGTGTTCCATTCATTAACTGAAAACGTTGGGCAATGCTATCCGCAGCGATAGTATCATTAGGAATACCGTAATAATGGAAACCGTTGTTGTTGTAATTTCCATCAACCTTGAACTGATAATTACGCTCGTTAAGTCCAAAATAAGCGTTGGCCGAACTACGGTCATATTGTGCGGGGGCATATATTGTCTTGGCACGGTCTTTAATTTCACCAAAGGAGCTTAGGTGTTTCAGATGTGCACCATAAACTAAATTCCTCGAACGATCTGAGGTATAGTAAACTTCACCCAAAGGCATAATAACTGAGCCAATACCAGCTCTTACATAAAAAGGGTAGAGCTTAGATAATTGCTCGGAAGTTTCAACGGTTGCTGCCTCTATGGTATCGAGTAAAATTTCAGTCTCTGCCTTAAAAAATAATAGCGGATAGTCTTTTACAACTGTTGCCTTTACGGAATCAATAATTTTGGGATTTTCCAATATCCGAGTTGCGGGCTCCACCTGCTGGTTGGTAATAGTATAAACAATAATGCTGTTATCTCCTTGCTGTGCCCAAATTTGGAGCCCAGTAAGTAGAAAAATGAATGTGCTGATCAATCCTTTCATGGCTTAGTCTTCGTTGATTTCAATTTTCATTTCTGGTTGTGGCTCTTCATTCACTGAAGGATTTTTGAGCTGCATGAGTTCATCCCATAAATCTGAGGCTTCTGCCAAGACGCCATCTTGTTGATCTGGATAAAAATCGAGAACAGACTTGAGCGTTTGCTCAGCCTGAAACAAATCATCTCTATTCATATGCACACGGGCCTGAAGCAATAAACCTTTAGCAACCCAATAATTATAGCTCGGCTTCATTTTGAGCAATGCTTTCACCTCTACTTCGGCCTCGTCATACATTTGCTGACCAAAATATATGTTGGCTAATAGATACTTGGCCTCTGAACCCATTGATGTAGTCGTATTTTTTACCAACCATTCTAGCGACGGCTTTGCCGCCTCAAACTGATTAAGGTGATAATTAGAGAGTCCTATTGCATACTCAGCCTCAACTTTTAACTGTGGAGTTAAACCGGCATTTTCTAATACAAATTGCGCATTTTCAATAGCAAGCTTGTAGTTGAATACCATAAATGCGCAACGCATAATACCCAATTTTGCATCAAAGGTACTTGTTGGTTTAGCGGCTACATTTTCTAATTTTTGGTAATACTTTAATGCTTTTTCGTAATTCTTATTCAAGTAAAAGTATGCGGCTGTTTTAGCTGAAGCAAATTCAGCATATGTTGTTACGGAAGTGGCTAAATACTTCTCAAACTGAGCAATAGCTGCGCTTGTATCCTTGATTTTGAGAAGGCTATGACCATAATAGAAGAAAGTTTCATTGACGTAGCGGCCATTTGGAAACTTGGTTAAATAGATTTCAAATTTCTCTACAGCCTCTCTAAAATTAGTATCCTGATACGCCGCAAGAGCTGGTGAATAAAAAATATTTTCTTTTTCTTCCGTAGAAATATTAGCGCACGGATATCGGTCTATTACTTCAGAGGCCAAATCGGGTTTTTTCATTGCATTATATACGTCTATTAGACTGAGCACAACCTTTTTACAAACCTCTCGTTGTTGCTCATAAGTTGCTAAAATGTCCATATAAGCTTGTTCCGATTTGATATAATCCCATTTTTTATAGTAGATGTCTGCTACATCAAGCTGAACATCCAAAATATAGGGGGATTTTGGAAACTCCAATAAGAAAGTTTGGTAAGTACTTAACGCATCGTCATAATTGAGCTGTGACATGTAAGTCCTCGCTAACTCATATTGCGCATTCATACGGTATTTTGATACGGGCTCTTCTTTGAGTAACTTGCTTAACGTAAGTACTTTTTCTGCCAATTGGCCATTAAATCCTTGCGCTTTGGCCAAATAGAAAAGTGCCTTATCATTGAGTGCAGAATTAAGATTGTAGGCTTGTTGATAATATAGAATTGCTTGCAGATTTTGCTTGTTGACATAATATGCATCTGCAATACGAAAAGTAGCATCTACCACTTTTAGCTCTTTGCTAGGGTTAAGTTGCAAATAAGTTCTGAATGATTGGATTGCTTCGTCACGCTTGCCTTGTTCAAAATAAGCGTATCCAATATTATAGTATGCATCGACTTTCTCTGGTAAGGCATTTGATGCTGGAGAATTTATGAAATCGCGATACATATTAATCGCTGCAGGCAACTCTTTTTTTCGGAAAGATATATCCGCCATCCAATAACGGGATAGGGCAACCATTTGTGGGTCCATCGGATAGGTATCTACACGCTTAAAAGCATTGTAAGCTTCGGTTAATTGGCCTTTTTGAAATAACTCTACACCATAGTTGAAGGCAACGGTTTGATACACTTTTTTAAGTTGTGCATCTTTTGACGGTAGTTTTTCAATAGATTCGAGAGCCTTAGCAAAATTAGAGGTATTGGTATAGACATTTACCAAATACTGATATACATCGCGCTTTCTTTTTGAATCTGGGTATTGACTGAGGTAATTTTCAAAAGCACGAACAGATTCATCATATGGATTGATGTCTACCTTAAAAGACAAGACTGCAAATTGAAACAATGCATCCTCTTTAATCTGCGGGATAAATGTCATTTCCGCAGCACGTTCAAAAGCACTTCGAGCCGGCAAGAGTTTATTTAATTGTAAATAAGCATCGCCGATTTGATACATTGCAATTTGACACAAACTATCTCTGGATCGAGTAACGCGATCGAAATTTTTAATCGCTTTCTCAAACTGTTTGTTTTTGTAATAAGCATAACCCAATTCATAGTAGTCATCTCGGGTTCCGCGAGCATTTTGATGATAGCGCTCTAAAAACTGAAGTGCTAAATCAAATTTACCCATTTGATAATAGGCATTACCAATGATATGCTGGATATCAAATTCATTATTCACAAAACCACAATTCAATACCGTTGGTGCAAAATCAATTACTTCTTGATATTTACCTTGTTTGTATAAAATTTGTGCAATGTAATAAGGCACAACTCCACAGAATGTAGAATCCTTTTGTAGAGCTTGAAATCCTTCTAATGCCTCTTGTAATGAAGAGCGCAAATAACTTATATGGGCGTAATAATAAAGTGCCGGTTTAGCGTATTGTGTACTGCCATCCTTAATATCTTTAAATGCTAAGTAAGCAACGTCTTCGTCTTCATTTTGGTAAGCAGAATACCCCAATTTAAATAAGACCTCTTCTTTTTGATTTGCACTTAGACTTGCTAAATTGATTTGAGCAAAAGCTACTTGTGCATTAAGGTAATCTTCCGATTGAAAATAATTTGAGCCTACCCCTATTGCAATATCATTTTTGAAATTATTTTCAGGATACGTTTTATTAAATTGCTCTAGCAACGGAATTGCATCATTGTGATAAAGCTTTAGTGCAGACATGCCCTCGTAATAATAGGCCTTTATTAAGTAAGGGTCATGTTCGTTGCGCTGTTGACTCTGGCAACGATTGATAAAGACCCTGAACTCCTGTTTTGCCGCGGCATATTGAGCTTTAGTAAATAATTCTTCAGCATTGAAAAATGCCGTATTTTCTCCGCTATATTTAACGGATTCCTGTGCCCAAATGAATAAAGGGAAACACAACAGGAAGACAAGATAACGCAAGTTACGATTCATAGAATGTAAAATTAATGGGGGCGTGGGCCCAACTTGACCACTACATCCAAAAGTTTTAAACCTGAATTTGTTAAGATAAAATCGCAGCATTTGATATTTGGTTACGACATATTGAACACATTTGTGTAAAAATAGAACTTGTGTCAAATGTCATCGCATTGGCTGCGGCCAATATTTACCAACAAGATCAACTGATCTTAGCAGATGTTCAACTTGAACTTTCTGCGCAATCCTTTGCATATCTTATAGGGAAAACCGGAAGTGGTAAAAGTAGCCTACTGAAAACCCTTTATGCCGAAATACCCTTAATTGAAGGTGAGGGGGAAGTATGTGGTTACACATTGAAAGGACTCAAACGCAAGAATATTGCATTTCTCCGTCGTAAAATTGGAATTGTTTTTCAAGATTTTCAGTTGCTTACGGACCGAAATGTACTTGACAATCTCAAGTTCGTTTTAGGGGCAACCGGTTGGAAGGACAAAAAATTAATTGAACAACGTGCGCTCAATTGTTTACAGCTTGTTGGTATAGAACAAAAAGCAAATTCCCTGCCCCATATGCTCTCAGGAGGTGAGCAACAAAGGGTTTCAATCGCACGAGCTCTACTCAATCAACCTGCACTTATTCTTGCAGATGAACCAACAGGAAATCTTGATCCAGAGACCTCAAAAGAAATCATGGAACTTCTTTTAGCAGTAGCAAAAGAGGAAAATACAGCCATATTAATGGCTACACATGACATGCAAATAGTAAAAGACTACCCCGGTAGAATCTTAGAAGTCATTGACGGGAAATTGATAGAACGTTTATGAATTAACGCGTGTTAATTCACCAACTACTGGTGTACTTAAAAAAGATGCTAACTCAGTAGCTGGAACATTAGCCAACGCATACATACACTTAGTGAGTGCAGCTTCCGCAGTAAGATCTTCACCACTGATTACCCCTATTTTTTCAAAGAAAGTACTGGTCTGATAAGCCCCTTGTTTTACTGCGCCACTCTGACACTGTGTAATATTCAATACCTTACCGCCAGCTGCAATAAACCTTTGTAGAGCAGATTGAAATGAAGGATTACTAAAAGCATTACCCGCTCCAAAAGTTTCAATGACTAAGATTTTAACTTCCGGGAAATGAAGTGCCTTTTCATAAGTATGAACAGGCATTCCAGGGAAAAGACGCCACATTAATACTTCGTTCGAAAGACTCAAATTAGCTTGTAGTATTGGTAACGAAGTTCGAAACAAACGCTCTTTAAACCATTCGATTTGAACACCTGCTTTTGCCAACAACGGATAATTCGGTGCAGCAAAAGCCTCGAACTGATGAGCGGAAATTTTTGAACTTCTATTTGCTCTAAATAAAGCATATTCGAAATACACAGCAACTTCTTGTAAAATTGGTTGGCCGTTTGCTTCTGTTGCTGCAGCAATTTCGATGGCTGTAATTAGGTTTTCTTTTCCGTCCGTTCTAATGATTCCAATCGGTAATTGAGAACCAGTAAATACGATAGGCTTTTGAAGCCCTTGCAGCATAAAACTCAATGCACTTGCAGTATACGCCATCGTATCAGTACCATGAAGAATCACAAAGCCATCAAAATCATGATAAGCCGTGCTAATCCAAGTAGCAAGCTCTTGCCAGTGCGTCATGCCCAACTCTGAGGAATCTAAAGGAATATCAAAACTCTTAACGTGAATGTCTAGATCAAAACGCTTGAGTTCTGGAATATGCGCATAAAGATGATCAAAATCAAAACTTTCCAATGCGCCGGTCTGCGCATTGGTAATCATACCGATAGTCCCTCCTGTATAAATTAAAAGTAGCTTATGCATTTTCGAAAATAAGGAATTTATCAAGATCAAATAAGCGGACTGCATTATCAGATGTATGCTTTTCTATTTCAGCTGCACTTAGTCCTAGTATTTCTTGAAGTTTGCTCACCATTTCAATTAAGTAACTCGGTTCATTTCGCTTGCCTCGAAAAGGAACTGGAGACAAGTAAGGGGCGTCTGTTTCAAGTAAAAGCCTATCTAGGGGTATGTCTCCGACAACTTCAGCTAATCCGGCATTCTTGTAGGTGATCACACCTCCTATCCCAAAATAAAAGTTTTCATATTTAAGAATGCGTTTTACCTGCTCTTTACTACCCGTAAAGCAATGGAATACACCGCTCAATTCAGGGGTCCACTCTTCATCTAGGATAGCAAATAATTCTTCAAAAGCCTTGCGCACATGTATTGCAATAGGTAACTGTAGTTTTTTTGCCCATTGTACTTGTATGCGAAACACCTCTTTTTGTGCTTCTAGATAGGTGTCATCCCAGTAGAGATCTAGGCCAATTTCACCGACAGCGCAATACCGTGATGGGTCGCCAAAAAGTTGGCTTTCAATCAGAGCAAGTTCTTTTTGCCATTGAGTTTTGACATAAGTGGGATGCAATCCCATCATTGGGATACAATTTTTCTCTACAGAGGCCAACTTTTCTAAGGTTAAAATGCTTTCAGAATCTATGTTGGGCAAAAGAATCGCCTTAACACCATTTTGAGCGGCTCGGGTTAACACTTCAAAACGATCATGATCAAATTCTTCAGCGTAAAGATGTGAATGCGTATCTATGATCATAAGGTCGCAAGGTATTGCTCCCAAGCCCAAGCGTCTTTAAGAGCGTCTTCAATATTTAGACGAGATTTCCAACCAAGAAGCTGCTCCCCTTTGGTGGCATTTGCATATATTTCAATAACATCTCCTTGTCTTCTAGGGCCAATAATATAGGGAAGTGAGTGGCCAGTGACGCGTTCAAATGCGGCTACAATCTCTAAAACAGAGGTGCCTCTTCCTGTTCCGATATTGACAGCCTCTAATAGACCCTCCTCTTGGTTAATTAAAAAGTTTAAAGCCGCAACATGTGCTTCAGCAAGGTCTTGAACATGAATGTAGTCTCGAACACATGAACCATCTCTAGTAGGATAATCCGCTCCAAAAATAGTCAGGTGAGGGTATTTCCCTATAGCCGTTTGGGTTACAAATGGCAGAAGATTATTGGGTTTGCCAATTGGAAACTCGCCAATCCTTGCTGAAGGATGTGCTCCTACTGGATTGAAATAGCGTAGATTCATCAGTTTATGCTGCGGTGTACTCCGGTGAAAATCGGCAATAATTTGTTCACCCATCCATTTAGTATAGCCGTATGGTGACTCTGGTAATTGCTTTGGAGTTGTCTCACTCACCTCTTTCTCACCTTTAGGCTCACCATAGACTGTACAAGAAGAGGAAAAAACAAAATTCTTGACATGATGTGTTGATAAATGTCTCAACACATTGATTAGTCCGACTAAATTATTCTGATAATAGTCTAACGGTTTTTCTACCGATTCGCCAACAGCTTTATAAGCTGCAAAATGAATGACCCCTTCAAATTGATATTGATCAAATAAGCGAGTTAAGGCTTGGTCATCACAAATATCTATCCTATGTAACAATGGTTCATTTCCCAAAATTGAGCGCAAGCCCTCTAAAACAATTTGATTAGCATTACGGAAATCATCGGCGATGACAGGTGTATAACCTTGCTGTTGCAGCGCTATCACGGTGTGTGATCCAATATAACCAGCACCACCTGTTACGAGTACGAATTTATTCATAAAACAAAGTTAGGAGAAACCATTGGTAGTTGAACAGCTTTACGCTAAGTTTGTTATTAGCAATATGAAACTTATTCTAGCTTTCTGTTTACTTGGGCTTTTGGGCAATAATTACGATCTTGTGGTGTTGGTAGAAGGCATCCCCAATAATAAAGGAACGCTCTTTATTGGGCTCTTCAATTCGAGTACCTCATTTCCAAATTTTGGTAAGCAATTTAAAGGCGTAGTAGTCACACATGATGGTAAAAGCCATACCTACACATTCAAAAATTTGCCAAGAAATAGTTATGCGCTGGCTATTTACCATGATGAAAATAAAAATGGAAAGCTCGATAAAAACCTGTTTGGTGCTCCTACAGAAGCATATGGCTTTTCAAATAATGCAAGGGCAACCTTTTCAGCGCCAAGCTTTGAGTCGGCAAAAATTGTCTTGAATCAAGATAAAAAATGCCAAATTAGGATCAAGTAAATCAATTGAACGTAATCAATAGTGCTCCTTTTTCAACCACATCGCCTTCTTGGATCTCTATTTTAGCAACCACGCCTATACCTTCAGCTTTTAATACATTTTCCATTTTCATGGCTTCTAAGGATAATAAAGGTGCGCCAGGCTCAACCTCCTGACCCAATTGGATGTGAATTGCAGTTACACGGCCAGGCATTGGAGCCTGCATCTCTTTGAGCTTGCGCAGTTTGGGTTTATCAAGACCCATTGAAGCTATAAGTTCATCTAGTGGGTTTCCTTTTCTAACATGAAATGTTCGGTGGTTGACGCGAATGGTGAGCTGACCTGTTTCAGACTGATCATCAACCAATTCACCGTGATATTTTTTACCATCAAACTTGATTTCAAAAAACCGATGATCAAACCATTTGACTGCGGCACCACCAAGCGTTTGAGTTTCTTTACCGTCTAGGAACCAATTGTTCATACGTCATATTTTGAAAGTTCAATAGCGGTATCGGCAGGCGCTTCAATTTCCTCAGTTTTTTCAACTGGTAGACTTACGAATTGAATATCATTGGCCAAGACCTCTGTACAAATATAAGCTTTATGTGTTGTAATAGCGTCCTGAATAGCATCGGTTGTATCTACCTTGACAATGATGCGGTCTGTGACATCAAAAGCGCATTCTTTACGTAAATTCTGAATACGATTTACCACTTCGCGTGCCACTCCTTCAGCCTTTAGTTCAGGATTAATCGTCACGTCTAAGGCTACAGTGAGGCCATTTTCATTGGCAACTAACCACCCTGGGATATCTTGCGCTTGAATTTCAAAATCTGAAAGATCCAATTCAATTTGCTCTCCTTCTATTTGACCCTTCCAACCAAGTGTCTGCTCAATTTGAGCAATATCTTTCTGATCAAATTGCTGAACCAACTGACTTATAGCTTTCATTTGCTTGCCATATTTAGGGCCAATGGTTTTGAAATTGGGTTTGATCGATTTGACTAAAATTCCGGTATCGCTCAGCAATTCGAGTTCTTTCACATTAACTTCTGAACAGATAAGATCCGTTACATGTCTAAAATTAGCTGCGTCTTGCGCACTCAAAACAGGAATCATGATTTTTTGTAATGGCTGACGCACACGAATATGTTGCTTCTTTCTGAGTGCAAGAACCAAAGAACATGTTTTTTGTGCCAATTCCATTTGGGTTTCTAATGTAGGCAAGATTTGCTGATCAACTGCTTTTGGGAAGTCTGCAAGATGCACAGAGGCTAGTCCTTCACTATTACTGGCAGCATTTAAATCTGTATATAGCTGATCCATGTAGAAAGGTGCAATTGGGGCAGCTAAAATAGATATGGTTTCCAAACATTTGTAAAGTGTCTGATATGCAGCTAATTTGTCTTGACTGTCATCGTTTTTCCAGAAACGACGTCGACACAAACGAACATACCAATTAGAAAGCTGCTCAGTAACAAATTCTTGAATGGCACGACCAGCTTTGGTTGGCTCATAAGCTGCATAGGCTGCATCTACCTCAGCTACCAAAGAATTGAGTTTAGAAATAACCCACTGATCAATTTCTGGCCTGTCTTCTAATGCAATAGTTGGCGTGTTTTTATCAAAGCCGTCAATGTTGGCGTATAAGGCAAAAAATGAGTAGGTATTGTAAAGGGTTCCAAAAAACTTGCGTTGTACTTCTGAAATTCCTTCCAAGTCAAATTTGAGGTTGTCCCAAGGCTGTGCGTTGGTAATCATGTACCAACGGGTCGCATCTGGTCCGTATTTGTCTAAAGTGGTAAATGGATCAATTGCATTTCCTAGTCTTTTGGACATCTTTAATCCATTCTTGTCTAGCACCAAGCCGTTAGATACAACATTTTTATATGCTTTCTCACCAAATACCATCGTTGAAATGGCATGCAACGTGTAGAACCATCCTCGTGTTTGATCCACCCCCTCCGCAATAAAGTCAGCAGGAAATGCAAGGTTTTCATCAATGAGCGCTTTATTCTCAAAGGGATAATGCAGTTGGGCATATGGCATTGCGCCGGAGTCAAACCAAACATCAATGAGATCTGCTTCACGTCTCATAGGCTTGCCAGTCGGTGATACCAAAATGATTGGATCTACTTTATGTTTATGTAGATCTATTAATTCATAATTATTATTTGAAAAATCCTCAGGATTAAAGGAAGCATAAGGATTTTCAGTCATAAGCCCCGTATTGATTGACTTTTCAATCTCCTGCTTAAGCGTGGCAATAGAATCTATGCAAACTCGCTCATCTCCTTCTTCAGTAGACCAAATTGGTATTGGAATCCCCCAGTAGCGTGAACGTGATAAGTTCCAGTCATTCGCATTTTCCAACCATTTTCCGAAGCGACCAGAACCTGTTGCCTCTGGTTTCCAATTAATTTCTTTATTGAGTGCAACAAGTTTTTCTTTTTGATCGGTAACACGGATGAACCACGAATCAAGTGGGTAGTACAAAACTGGTTTATCGGTGCGCCAACAGTGGGGATAAGAATGCTCGTATTTTTCAACCTTAAAAGCCTTTCCTTCTTCCTTGAGCTGAATCGCAATTTGGACATCAACAGAGCGTTCAGGCTCTTGACCCGCATCGTAATATTCGTTTTTGACGTACATTCCTGCATAGGGACCTAACTCTGGTCTAAAACGGCCTTGCAGATCAACCAAAGGCACGAGATTACCTCTCTCATCTGTGACAAGCAATCCAGGCACACCCGCTTCAGCAGCCACTCGGGCATCATCTGCACCGAAGGTTGGAGCGGTGTGAACAATTCCTGTACCATCCTCAGTTGTAACAAAATCCCCGCCAATTACTCTAAACGCCTCATTTGCATTTTCTGCAGGTTGAGCAAATGGTAATAATTGTTGGTATTTTAAACCAATTAGTTCTTGACCCTTACAAGTTCCGAGGACTATATACGGAATTTGTTTATCTCCGGGGTTATAACGCTGAAGTTCTTCTGCCTGCTCTACAGCCACAAAACCTTTTGCAAACTGATAGGGCACCAAATTCTTGGCAAGAATTACCTGAATGGGCTTGAAGGTATATTGATTGTATGTAGCTACTATCGCATATTCAATATTTGGACCAACAGTAAGCGCTGTATTTGAAGGAAGCGTCCATGGTGTTGTTGTCCAGGCTAGCAAGTGTGTTTTATTGGAGAAACGAATATCAAAAGGTGTCTTTTGAGCTTCCAATAATTCAAACATAGTAACAATTGTAGTGTCTTTAACGTCTTTGTAACAACCAGGTTGATTGAGTTCATGAGATGAAAGACCAGTGCCCGCTTTCGGTGAATATGGCTGAATAGTATAGCCCTTATACAATAAGCCTTTGTTGTAAAGCTGAGCTAATAACCACCATACTGTTTCCATATACTTGGGCGTATAGGTAATATATGGATCTTGCATATCAACCCAATAACCCATCTTTTCAGTAAGTTGGTTCCAAATATCTGTATAGCGCATCACTGCTTCTTTACAAGCATCGTTGTATGCATCAATAGATATTTTTGTGCCGATATCTTCTTTGGTGATTCCAAGTTCTTTTTCTACACCCAGCTCAACTGGTAATCCATGGGTGTCCCAACCCGCCTTACGATGTACCTGCTTACCTTTTAGGGTTTGATAACGACAAAAGATATCCTTAATTGCGCGCCCCATTACGTGGTGAATACCAGGAAGACCATTGGCAGAAGGTGGGCCTTCATAAAAGACAAAAGAGGGCGCGCCATTGCGCTGTGCAACAGACTGCTGAAAAATAGATTCTTTTTTCCATTTTTCAAGAACACTTACAGCGACATTGGGGAGATTCAATCCTTTGTACTCAGGATATTTTGCTTTCATGAACGTTTGCTTTGTAAAGTCGCGAATTTACGACAAATCGAGCTATTTTTGCAAGATATGTCTCTCAAAACAAGGCTCCACGACCATTTATTTACCGCACTGGAAAGTAGAAAAACTTCGTTACAACTTCAACGAAGCCAATTAAGTATTGAAAGTACAGAAAGTGGTAAAGGCTCTGCTGGAGATAAACACGAGGTTGGCATTGCCATCGCACAAATAGAAATTGAAAAACTAGACCAACAAATTGCCCTTGCGCAACAACAGCTTCAAGCATTACAAAAAATAGATGCAACTCTTGAAATCAAACAGGTCCAGGCTGGTGCTATTTTTGAATCTGATCAAAAATGGTTTTACTGTAGCGTGCCTTTCGGACAGATTAATTTAGACCATATCACTTTTTTTTGCATGAGTACAGAGGCGCCTTTATTTCAAGCTCTCAAAGGAAAAAAAGAATTGGAAACTGCAGAATTTAACGGTCGAATCTGGAAAATCAATCAAGTTTTCTGATGAATCGGACACCTAAAATAGCGATTATTGGAGGGGGAGCCGCAGGATTTTTTGCCGCAATTTCGGCTAAGCAACATTGGCCTAATGCAACTGTTTGCATTCTTGAAAAAAGCAATAAATTCTTGTCTAAAGTAAAGATTTCTGGGGGTGGAAGATGCAATGTTACACACAACAGCCCAGATATTAAAGAGCTCTCAATGGCTTACCCAAGAGGTAGCGCACAACTAAGAAAAGCATTTCATCAGTTCTCTGCCCTAGACACGATTCAATGGTTCGAAAGCCGCAACATTCCGCTTAAGATTTATCCTGATGGTTGCATTTTTCCACTGGCAAATGACTCACAGGTCATCATTGACTGTTTTTTAAATACTTGTTATGAACTTGGTATTACACTTCAGGTCCAACAAGTTGTTTCAAAAATTGAAATGCATAATGATGGGGTCAGTATTTATCACAATGAGGAAATCCAAAATTATGACCATGTCATTATTTGCGCAGGAGGCCACCCGAAAAGAAGTAGTCTTCAATGGATTGAAAACATTGGACTCGAAATTGTAGAGCCTCTTCCATCATTATTTACCTTTAATATGCCTCAAAATCCCATTTGCGCACTAATGGGAACGGTTGTGCCAAATGCTACTGTTAAAATCGAAGGGACCAAACTCAGCGGACAGGGGCCCTTACTGATTACTCATTGGGGTATGAGTGGTCCCGCAATACTCCTACTTTCTGCCTGGGGAGCACGAATCCTTGCAGAAAAAAACTACCATTTTTGTGTATTGGTCAATTGGCTTGATCAAAAAAAGGAAGATGTTCTTCGACAAGAGTTGTTACTGACCATAGGTACTCATGGTGGAAAAAAGTTAGCTAATTGGAATCCTACCCCTCTCACCAACAGACTTTGGACCCATTTACTTGAACGTGCAGGGCTTTCTTCTGATCAGCGTTGGGCTGAAATAGGTAAAAAAGCAATCAATAAGTTAGTTAGTACTTTACTTAATGACCGCTTTGAAGTAAAGGGTAAAACCACTTTTAAAGAAGAGTTTGTTACCGCAGGAGGTGTTGCATTAAATGAAATTGATTTTCAAACCATGAAAAGCAAAAAATTTCCTCACCTCTCTTTTGCTGGAGAAGTTTTGGATGTCGACGGCATCACAGGCGGATTCAATTTTCAAGCGGCTTGGACAACTGGATTCATTGCCGGAAAGCACGCCTTAAAACCAGAAAAATCTGCTTAAAATTCAGCGTTCAATGGAGTGCGTGGAAATGGAATAACATCTCTAATGTTGGACATACCTGTCACAAACATAACCATTCGCTCAAAGCCAAGGCCAAATCCTGCATGCGGAACCGTTCCAAATTTACGCGTATCAAAATACCACCAAAGCTCTTCTGCTGGGATGCCAAATTCTTCGCATTTCTGAACCAATATTTCGTACCGTTCTTCGCGTTGTGAGCCTCCAACAATTTCACCAATTCCAGGGAAGAGGACGTCCATAGCCGCAACTGTTTTCCCATCTTCATTCAATCTCATGTAAAATGCTTTGATCTTGGCTGGATAGTCAGTTAATATAACTGGGCAATTGAATTCTTTTTCAACTAGATAACGCTCATGTTCACTTTGCAGGTCAATTCCCCATTCTACTGGATACTTGAATTTCTTCTTCTTGTAATGATTCGAATTCAACAAAATTTCAATAGCCTCAGTATAGGTTAAGCGCTTGAACGGATTTTCTATGACGAATTTTAGACGATCAATTAAGCCCATCTCGTGACGCTCATTTGCCGGCTTTTGAGCTTGCTCTTGTGCATCGCGATCTTGTAAAAATTGGATGTCCGCACCACAATGTTCTAGGACATAAGCACAAATATATTTCAAGAAGGCTTCTGTAAGATCCATATTGTCTTGGAGATCGTTGAAAGCTACCTCAGGTTCTATCATCCAAAATTCTGCTAGATGACGAGAAGTATTTGAGTTTTCTGCCCTAAAAGTAGGTCCAAAAGTATAGACTTGTCCTAGCGCCGTTGCGGCTAATTCTGCTTCTAACTGACCCGATACAGTTAAATTGACTGCCTTGCCAAAGAAATCATCTTTAAAATCCACCTTGCCTTCGTCATTTAACGGTGGGTTTTTGGCATCAAGCGTTGTCACTCTAAACATCTCTCCAGCTCCCTCAGCATCTGAACCGGTAATAATTGGTGTATGGAGGTAATAAAAACCGCGTTCATTAAAAAACTGATGAATGGCAAACGCCACTGCATGGCGAATTCTAAAAACTGCACCAAAGGTATTTGTTCTGAATCGGAGATGTGCTTGCTCGCGCAGAAATTCAAGACTATGGCGCTTTGGTTGCATGACCGTTTTTTGGACATCATCAGGATGTGCATCACCGAGAATTTCTATTCCTGTCACTTGTAACTCTACAACTTGACCAGCACCTTGTGATGCCACAAGTTTTCCTCTCAAGGAAAGAGCTGCTGCCGTAGTTATGCGCTTCAACAATACCTCATCCCACTGCTCAAAATCTATAACTGCCTGTAAATTGGCCATACAAGATCCATCATTGAGCTGTACAAAACGATTGGAACGAAAGGCTCTTACCCAACCCTTTACAGTGATTTCTTGTCCAAGCAAAGCCTCATGGCCAGCCAAAATTTCTGAGATGCGTATTCTTTTCATGCTGCAAAGTTAGTGAATGTTTAAATTCTTTAAATCGTCTTCACTAACCGTTGGTGGAAAGATCTTAGCTTGAAGCTTGGTTTTCACTAATTCTGCTACGCGCTGTGCATCAGCTTGCGTTTGAAAACCATCATTTCCAGACCTTCCTGGAATAGTAGGTTGATCAAGTAATAATTTCCCGTTTTGACGAATTTGATAACCCCAACCAGTTGGACTTTGTACGGTCGTAATTTCAAAGCTCGTTTTGGACTTTGACTTTGTTGGAAAATGGGTAATTGGATTGTGAAGTGGTTTAACCTGGTTGAGCTCCACTGGATCAGCCTTGCACGCTACCAAAAAGAAAAAAATTATAAAGGACCGCAGCATTTGACAAAAGTAGTGGTTTGTTGAATTTCAGCTGCATTCATATGAAGGTAATAAACACCATCTGGTAAAGACCGGACATCTGCGCGTAAATTGGAATTATTTCTTTCAAAAGTAATATCCATTTTTTGACCCAATTGATTCCAAACTTCTAAGTTAAATTCTTCTGATGTTAAAGAAACAGAAATAAAATCTGAAGTTGGATTTGGATATGCGTTAAGTTCAAACAATGCATGCTCTGCAATAGAGGTTGTGCCACTATATGCCCAAAGGTCGTCATAAAAGGTCCCGTTGTTATATCCAGTGCCAATAAATCCCCATCCATCTAAATAGAAAGCAACTGCATTTTTTCTACCTGGACCTGGAAGATCTGCGCGCTGTATCCAACTGTTTAAATAGTAATTATACTCCCAGAGATCTTTATGGTATACGTAATTGGCGTCTTGGCCTGTTCCGAGGTAACAAACTGGGAATGCGGACCACCCACAAGCTCCGGAGCGCGGACCACCAGGGAAATTAGCTTTTTGAATCCACTGGTCTGTTTGTGGGTTATACATCCAAAAATCATTTTTAAGCGTTCCGTCATCACCCGTTCCAATAAAGCCAAAATTTTCCATTGAAAAAGCCACGGCGGCTCGGCGTGGTGTGCCGGAAAAATCAGTGATTTGTTCCCAAGTATTACTGTTTGGGTCGTAGGCAAAAAAATCGTTCTTGAGACCTGCTGCGCTATTTCCTGTTCCAACGTAGGCCTTATTGCCAATTACAAAACTCACTGCCTCTCTCCGTGGAGCACCTACAAAGTTTGCTTTTTGAGTCCAAGCTTCTGTACTTCGATCGTATTCCCATAAATCATTCATAAACGCTATGGTTTGAGTCTGACCCAGGCCCACATACCCTTTGGTTTGGCCTTCATGTTCTAAGGCAAATGAAATGGCGCCTATTCGTCCTAAACCCGTTCCACCTTCTCCTCCCAATGAAACTTCATCATCCCAATCATCTTGATCGGCACGATAAGAGTACATTTTTCGCTTGTATTCGAAATCATCTGTTCCTGCGACCACGTATGCCCTATTTCCAAGAACAAAAGTACTTGCGGCAGACTTTGGGGGGCCATTAACTGTATCTCTTTGCTGCCAATAATCTTGCCCGAAAGCAGATAACTGCTGAAGAAAAATCACATAAAACGTTAATAGTAACCTACTCATATCTTCGTGATTTTTTTGGAGAACGTTTGTCCATCTAAAAGCGTAAAATAAAGAATGTAGCTACCAGATTCCAAGGCAGAGCAATCTATTGAATGCTGATATGACTCATTTTTTTCAGATTGAAGCACTTTGATACCCATTATATTATAGACTTCAAAATTTGATACAAAGTTTGACAGACCGCTAATCTTTAAAGTTGAACTTACTGGATTGGGATAGATTTGTAAAGACGATTCAAGTTGTTCCAATGCAGCGTAATTAGAAGGCTCATAAACATACCAACTTTTCTTTTTACCTGAATATCCTTTTCCGGTCCCAACATATGCCTTATTGTCTATCACAAATGAAATTGCACTCTTTCTTTCACTTCCGCCATATGCAGCCCTTAGCGTCCATGAATTTGTTTTTGGATTATATTCAATTAGATCTGATAGTAAACCGCCGTTATTTCCTAAACAAACAAAACCTCTTTCTTCAAGTGAAAAAGCACTAGCGGAACCCCTTTCGTATGCAGGAAAAGAAGCTATTGCTTGCCAATTATTAGCCCCTGGATCATAACAATAAACGTCCTTTTTAAAAATATTTTGGTCAGTTCCCATGCCCACATAAGCTTTTGAACCAACAACAAAAGAGAGCATTTGATAGCGCACACCGCCTGGAAAGCTAGCGCGTTGAATCCACTGATTATTGCTCGGCTTGTATTCCCACAACTGACTACTGTACAAATTTGGACCTATTTTCCCGCCGCAGAGATAGCCTTTGCCTCCTACAGCAAAACCAGTTGCAAAATAAATACCATCACCCCCTCCGCCAGGAAAATCTGCAACAGCTGCCCACGAATTGGTACTAGGGTTGTAACGCCAAAAATCCTTTAGTCTATCTCCTGTGGGGCCTGATACGCTATCCATGCCGGTGCCTACAAAGGCAAAGTTCCCAATGACGAAGGAAACTGCATCACGGCGAGGTGAACCTGGTAAATCTGCTTTTTGAGTCCAGGCATCAGATTGAGGATTGTATGCCCATAAATCTTTATGGACAATCTCAGCTGTATCTATTCCCCCACACAAATAACCAAAATTACCAATAGCAAATCCAGTAGCGCGTTCGCGTTTGCCCATACCCACATCATTGAGCTTCGTCCAGGTATTATATTGGGCAGTTACCCATAAAGGGATAATTACCGAACAGAACAAAAACAACCTCATTTTTTGATTATTTTTTCTTCGTAAATAATTTGATGATCATTGCCAATTTTCAAGATGTATTTCCCTGGATTTAAGTGTGATACATCAATACTTTGTTGTAAAAACAACAACTGGTCTTTCAAATACAACCTTCCATTCAAATCAAATATGCTGATTTCAATATCTTGAGACCAAATACCCATACATTGAATTTGCAATTGATTTACTACGGGATTGGGATAGGCTTTTACTGCTAATTGATTTGATATCAATCCAATGGTGTTATCTATTGGATTAAACTGCCAAAAATCGTTAAAATTGATTCCATTTGTTCCTGTGCCAATATATCCTCGGTCATGAATAGCAAAAGCCACAGGAAACCTTCGTTTTGTTCCCGGAAATTCAATTTCTTGAGTCCATGAATTTGAGGCTGGATGAAAGGACCAAACCTGATCAGTAACCAATGACAATCCTCCTACATACCCAGAGGTTACATATCCCCTTTGCTGAATCGCAAATCCAGAACTTCCCCCTGTTGAGAGCCCGGGAAAACTAGCGCGTTGGATCCATTGATCATGAAGTGGTTTATATTCCCAAAGTTGAGTTCCTCCTTTAATAAACCCACTCCCTTCAATTACAAATGAGCAAGTCCATTGACCAAATGACATTGGTGCTGTCGCACAAATTGACCAGGAATCTGTATTGGGATTGTACTTAGCCAATTGATTCGCCTGATATACAAAACCCTCATTATTCACTGCAAATCCTTGGCTATCACCTGGATTAGGTAAAATGCAATTGGCAATTGGTGTCCAAATGTTTTGAGCAGGGCTGAATTTGTAAAATTGAGTGCTCAAAGCAGATCCGCCTCCAACAACAGGACAATTATCGACTACAAAAGCCACTGCGCCATGTGTGCTGACTGGAAAATCTGCACGCTGAGTCCAAGTGTCGGATGCGGGATCATATTCCCACCAATCTTTGTAGGATATATCCTGACCTGTTCCGTTAACGTGTCCTAAACCCAGATATCCTCGATGTGAAGTTGCACATCCAGTTGCTCGGTGCCTGCCTGGTCCGCCCATACTAGACTTTTGAATCCAAAATTGAGCATAGTAATCAGAAGCAAAAAAGATAACGAGCAATAAAGTATAAATCCTCATAATTTCTGCCATTTTTGAATTCTCCCTGTTTCAAGTTCTTTTAAGAAATAAACTCCGGCATCTAAAAAATCAAAGTTATAAAAGGACTGTTTATCAGTATTTAAAGTCTGTATTACATTTCCTTGCAAGTCTAAAAACTGGAAAGTGCCAGCATTTGGAGTTAGGTTTAGATCGCCAAAACTTGGGTTTGGATAAACGTTAAACAGACTTTGCTCATGAGCATCCAGGCCTACATAACTTGCATTGATTTGCAGTGTATAATCACCACTAAATGCCCCCCAGCCTTCTACTACAATATAAAGTGGGCCCAAATCAGTGGCATCAAAGGATAATGAAGATTGTGGCGCACACTCTGGATCATCATCGTTGTAAGCAATTACAGTTCCATTCATGTCTATAACACTTAAAAAAGTGTCAAAATTTGAACCACAAAGAGAGACATTAACTTCAGCAAGTAAGGGATTAGGTTCGAAATAATAATAAATATCTGGAGATGGATAGACATAATTGTGATTCGAATAACATATTTCCGTTGAACGGGTATCTGTATATGGAAGTGTCGTCACGATAATTGCGTCATTTTGTTCGTCGCCAGGATAACCGCTGCAATCAAGACCATTGGTCAGTGTAATGCCGAAATCTGTAACAGAACCCCATGTGAATGTTCCACAAGGATTAAGTGGTAAGGACCCCGCCTCGCGATGCACAACACGCAAGCGGGATTGGCCATTTACAGCATTTGCTGGAACTGTAAAGGTCCAGTTTTGAGTAAGTGCTGGAGGAGTTCCTGCCCAAGTGCCTAAACTTTCATTCGGGTCAAAAATTCCATTCTGGTCAAAATCTATCCATGCCTGACCTACTCCTGCATAATTACCATTGCAGGTACCAAATTTGATGGAAATCGTATATGTAGCGCCCGCATTTAGTGATACGTTAACACTTTGCGAAAGGTCATGTAAGCCTATTACGCCAGGGCAACCTGTATAATTGATCGTGCCAATTATACCCGTTAAAACCACACTTTCAACATTAGAATCTACGGTGCTAGTAGGTCCAACACTGGTGCAATATTGAGCAAAAACAGTAAATTGTAGGATGGTAAAAAGCAGTAAGTAACTGTGTTTCATTCGGTAGTAGTTTACCGAAAGATAGCAATATTAAAGGTATTAACAAAAACGTAATATACACTTATCATTTGTTGTTCCAGTTTGTCATAGCCATTGCCAAGCCATCAAAAACAAAACTTTTTGCAGCCGAAACGGCTGTTTGCATCCTTTCTGGGAGGGCTTTACGTTCTTCTGATTTCCACTCGCCCAAAACATAATCAGCTTGACGACCTTTAGCAAAATCTGATCCTACCCCGAAACGAAGTCGAGGATATTCCTGTGTTTTGAGTAATGATTGAATGTCTTTTAGCCCATTGTGCCCCCCATCGCTTCCCTTCCCTTTCATGCGTATTGTGCCAAATGGTAATGCAATATCATCAGTAATCACAAGTAAGTTGCTGAAAGGTATTTTTTCTGCTTGCAACCAATAATTAACTGCTTTACCAGATAAATTCATGAAGGTAATTGGTTTGATGAGCACGAGCTGACGACCTTTATATTTTGCTTCGGCTCTAAAAGCAGCTTTGTCCAATGTAAAAGTAGCGCCAAGTTCAGCGGCTAACTCATCTATAACCTTGAAGCCAATATTGTGGCGAGTTTCGAGGTATTCAGATCCTGGATTTCCTAAACCAACTATCAGGAATTTCATACTACCAATTTGGGCAGGTATTACACTTATCAGACTGTTTCAAATAAAATAAGGCACCTACTACGATATCGCGTTGACCGTACAAAAATGCCTGCTTAGCATGTGAGTCATAGTCATTGGGGCGTGTCTTAACACGATACTGACCCATAAAACCTCCCTGAATATTAGCAGCAATAAATAAATGTTTGAAAAACTCAGCGCGCAAACCTAAGTGACCAGATGCTCCAACACCAGATAAAGAAAGTGTTTCCATTGACTTTTCACCTGCAAAAGTAAAGTCATTGTAAGAAAGAATAGGACCTGCTCCTACACCCATCATGGTGGTCAAGGCAAAATTTCCTTTCTCAGTTTTATAGACTTTAAAAACATTTGTGAGTTGGACATTGATGTAATTGAGCCCATTTGTATTTTCATAATGAAACGTACTTTCATTTGTTGTAACCGTATCTCTATCAAAGGATCCTGACCAACCAGTTGCCTGATCAATTCCTGGGCTAATTGATCCACTTAAGTAGTAAGTAGGTCCATGCTTCATGACATACTTCATATGTTCGTAGCCAAAAGATACAGCCCAGTTACGCTTGAAATTATAACCGATACGTGCATCGAATTGAGGGACAGTAATGGTTTTTAAGCTAATGTATTCATTAAATTCAGTTGAAGGGCGATCAGCTGCCTCTACTCCTTGCAGCTTGAAATCATAGCCCGGCCCTATGAAATGAATCGTGCTTGGCGTATAAATACTCCGGTTATAGCCCCAATAAATAAACATCGTTCCAGGACCTGTCGATTTCTTTTGATTGAGATATTGAGCCTGTAGCGTGGCTCCAAAGGGGAATAAAAGCGTAAGAAAAACTATATATTTCATTGGGCGATAATTTGTATCCACTCCTTTTGACTTAGGATTCGTTCTAAACGAAAATGAATGGATTTGTTACTATTGTGCCAAGCTACGAGACCGTATCCTTTTGCAAAAATACTGAATTGTAACCCCGTTATCTCTTTTTCAGTACGCCTAAAAGGATTCAAAACGGTACGGCGAATCTTGTCTTTAAAAACCAAAGCTGCTGCCTTTTTCTTATCCAGAAATGAAGTTGGTTGCTTTTTATGCAGCTTACGAAAAACCTCATGGAGCAAGACGGTTGAATCAACAACTCCACTGAATTTGGAAGCAAACCATGTTTCCTTGTTTAAATCATACGGGAAAAGCTGTGTTTTGTACAGCATTGCTTTCTCTTTACTTTCCATGCGATTGACAACCATATGATCTTGCACTACAAGAGAATCAATGTTATAATTCATAGCCTCGCGCAAGCGACCATCTGCCGCATAAACCTCTACAATTAGGTGAGGTCCTGCAGCATCCTCTACTGTGTAAATCCTATGAAATTCTTCATCTAAACCATTTGCAATATCGCGATACTGATAGATTTTTGGGATGGTGTCAAGCGGATAAAAGAAAGCCGCATTTGGATTTAGACTTTGATATGTAAAACTTGAGTCAGACACATAACCTTTGACATACCACCCGATAATGGAGGCAAGTAAAGTAATCATGCCAAAAAAGACCCACTTTTTCATTTAGACATCTTTAAAAAGGCAATTTCTTGTTCGGTGAGGTGGCGATAATAGCCACGTGGTAAATCTTTTTTAGTCAGACCTGCATACATCACACGATCGAGCTTAATCACTTGATAACCTAAGGACTCTACCATTCGACGCACAACTTGATTCTTTCCAGATCGAATTTCAACACCAATTTCATGGTTGCTCCCGCCGTCTACAAAACTTGCCTCTTCAGCTTTAATCCGTCCATCATCGAGATCTAAACCACGCATCATCTTTTCAAGGTCTTCACGAGCAACTGCCTTATTTGTCTCAATATGGTAGATTTTACGCGCGTGGTATCGAGGGTGCATGAGTTTTTTCATCATGTCGCCATCGTTTGTAAATAACATTAAACCAGTAGTTTCTCGGTCCATACGGCCAACTGGAAAAATTTGCTCGCGACACGCTTTACTTACAAGCGTCATAACGGTCTTTCGGCCACGAGGGTCGTCCATTGTGGTGATGTATCCTTTTGGTTTGTTGAGCAATACATAGCGCTTAGTGCCAGCATTGATAGTTTCACCATCATACTGTACGACATCTCCAGGCTTGATTTTATAACCCATTTCGGTGACAATAACACCATTAATGGACACAACGCCTGTTTGAATCAGTACGTCAGCTTCTCTACGAGAACAGATGCCCGCATTCGACAAAAACTTATTTAACCTAATCGCATCTTCACGAAAACTAGGTAGCGGATCTCCTTTTTTGACTTTGATTTTATAATCGATGTATTTGCGCTTATCACGGGCACTCACCTTCGGTGCATCTTTAGCACCGCTAACTTTAGGTTTTGCACCTGTTTTCTTTGGTTGTCTCATTTGAGTACAAAGATAGGGAAAAAGAAAATGCCTTTATTGTGGCTCTTGTAGTAGTTGATCGATATGTGCTTGGAGCTTACTGACTTCCTGAGGGTCCGTGCCGTCGTAATACCCTCTAATTCGCAATTGTTGATCAACTAATACAAAATTATTTGTGTGGATAAAATCGCTGCCCGCATCGCCTAAATTCTGAGCTTCAGCAGGCTTGAGCACAAAGAAAGAACGCCTTGCTAACTGGTACAATTCAGATTTTTTTCCCGTCAAAAAATGCCATTGACCAGATTTTGCCTGGTGTTCGTTGGCATAGCGTTTCATCTGTTCGATGCTATCTGTATCTGGGTCTACTGTGAAACTAAAAATGCGAACATCCGGATTCGAGGCGAATTTTCGCTGAATTCGCTGCATTTGTGAATTCATGATTGGGCATATACTTTTACAAGTTGTAAAGAAATATTCAACCACACTCACCTTGCCTTTCATGTCTGCCGTTGTAACCCATTGTGCGTCTTGGTTCTCCAAACGAAAATCACCAATACGATGACCCTTTCCTATTCTCAATATTTCAGGATCAACCATCTCGGATTGAACGTCTACTGGATTAATAACTGGCAATGGTTTTTGTTGATTACCCCCGCTTAGGAAATAATAGACTACTGGCAAAAGGATTAGGATTAAAACAACTAAAAAAAGAATCCGCTTCATTTGACAAAGTTACTGATTCAATAATTCATAAACCTTGACTTTTATCAGTTCTTGCCGATTTTCAATAGAGCCCGTTAAAATGGTAAAATTTCGATTGAATTGCTTCAAAGATTCTAGGTATAAGTCAAATAAGAATTGTCGATTATGAGGATTCTCTCGCAAAGTATCAGCTTCCCAAGGTACATCTGGCGCACATAAAAAATAGTGGTCAAATTGTTGTTCATTCAAAAGTGAAATAATAGCAGGGCTTACATGATCATATTTCACCCTTGACCATGTTTGGAACACATGCATTTCGGTATCGGCAATAAATCCCGTATTGGGCCATAATTCGGTTTGCTTGATTGCCATTAAGTCCAGATCATCTTGGACGTAGGTAGATTTTTCAGCGAGGTAGGTTCTGGCATATTCGGGTATGTAAGGGAGATCTAAAAACGATGAAAGCCAAACGGCATGTGTGGTTTTACCACTAGACTCTGGTCCAGTAAACGCTATTCGGCAAGTTGCTTTTTCCATTTTCTCAAACCATTAATTGCTAATAGCAGATATCCAAAATACAATAAGGCCGTTGACCACCAATGTTCTGTGCTGAACCAAATAACCCCAACGATATTGACGACAATCCAAATATGCCAATTTTCAAGTATTTTTCTTGTTGTAAGCCAAGTAGCGAGTATGGAAAAAATGAAAAACTGAGCGTCAAGAATTTCACGACTGTTAGGAACAATTACCGAATTGTTTTTTGAGGCCGCAGCTAATTTAATAACTGTTGCAAAAATTAAACCGAGCAGTACAGCGAGTAATATCCATTTCCAAACTGAAAAGCCAATTGATCGAATCGGTAGAGGTTCCTTATTGGCAGACCAAGAAATTAACCCGTAAAACCCAAGGATGATATAGGCAACTTGTTGACTAAACAAGCCTACAGTGGACATCAGGTAGAAGAAGATTGCATAAAAAAATGCACTCAATATCCCAAAAAGCCACCCTATCGAACGTTCAGTAGCAATAAAGTAAACATAGATGAATCCGAGAATTGCTGCTACTAATTCTAGTATTGTAACTAGGTAATTAAGACCTACCATATCAGCGAATCACAAGTACTTTGGCTACCCTGCGCTCCCCTCCTTGGTAGTTGTTGGCAGTCCAGAAAAAATAAACGCCCGTTGGGACTTTTTCGCCATTGAGGTTTTGGCCATCCCAGGTTGCTGTGCCCCCATTGGATTGTGTTTTATAGATGAGGTTTCCTGCTGCATCAGTTATTTTAACGTCGGAATTATAGCGGATTCCCTGAATAGTAATAGGGCCGAAATATTCTGGCCTCACTGGATTAGGGAAAACTTGTAGCGACTCATAGGTTGGGTCTTCATAGGTTGCATCTATACGAAACGAGACTAATCCTTTATCTGTAACTATATAAAGTTCGCCCGTTGTATGATTAAGTTCAATATCAAAAATTGTATTTGAAATCAGGGGGGAGTTGTCTTCATTATATTGGGCTATGATTTGAGTGCCGTCAGGAGAAAGCAACACAAGTCCTGCATTGGATAAAGCTATCCATTTGCGGTTGCCCCCATCAATCTCTATATCCGTAATGCTTGCGTCACCTAATACCAACTCATAATTTCCTTCAAAAGGAATAAGGATACGTTGGGCATCATAATTGCCTGCACCCGCAGAGAAGCTTCCATTTGCATTGTATAATACAGCAAAACCAGCGTCGGTCCCAATCCAGAGCTCGCCATCAAAGTCTGCTGCTAATGCGGTAATCTTATTGGAAGGTAATGCTCCAAGGAGGTCGCCAGTTGTCAGTTGAATAATTTTATCATCACTAGGATCGTCCAATGTACCTTGATGCTGTAAACCAATGAGCCCATTTGCGTAGGTTCCCATCCAAATATTATCTTGAAAATCGATTTCAATTTTGGTAGTCATTTTATTAGATGCGCCCGGACCAAGGTAGTAACTTGACCATGTTCCGTTTGCTTGACGCACTTTTATTGGTCGATCCGTATAGCCATTAATGGTCCAAAGATTTCCTTTTTGGTCAAATTTTAGGCCCGATACCAATGACCAGCCATTGCCAATAGAAACCGGTTGAAGTGGCGAATTTGTTGCATCGAAAACAAGCGTGTCAGCTTCATTAAAAAGTGTTAATGGAGCAAAAGAATAAGTGCCCGCAGCCAATTCTTTAGGGTTCTTTGGATTTACAGCAACCGTAATAAAATCCCAGAGCGTATTGAAATCCCAAGCACTTACACTTGATGTATTGTGAAAACGCCATTCATTCTCCTCTAGGATATGAATGCCATTTCGTGTAAACGCTGGAGCAATTTCAGCCTCCAATCTACCAGAACCTACTGCCAAAACACCCTCTTGCCAATCCATGGTATAAACGTAAGGATTCGCCAATCCCTCAATAGAAAAGCGCTTGCAAGTAAATGCATTGATGTGTTCGAGTAAGCCCCACGCTTGATCAGCACTCCAAAAAGAATTACCAAGTTTACAAATACGAGAAGGGTTGATCCAGCGATCAATTAGACCCGAAGTATAGGCGTTTATTTGTACACCATTAGGACTATAAAAAAGAATGCCCCCATCGGTAGAAATAGCCATTTGTGTACCAATAACTTGGATACTTGAAATTTGATAGCTAAACGGTTCGTTGATAACATTGATGAGGAGATTGTTGTCAAGACGGAAAACTGAATCTTGGCCGTACGCATCGTTGGTACGCAAGACCCAAAATTGGTTACTGAAGGTTTGTAATTCACTGTATTGATTTTCGGTCTGAAAAGGAAAACGCAAATCACGATCCCATTGTGAGTAATCTGGAAGAGCTGGATTGCTGCGCAATCCCTTTAACATTTGAGTTGGCGTTAATGCAAAAATAGAATCTTGGGTTATAGCAACATCTACAATGGCCTCTAAACTATTTGTTGGATAATAAGTATCCTTGATTTCCTCTTTGGCAACATCGATTAATACAATTGAAAAGTCATTTGCAACATATATAAAATTTCCAAAGCGCTCGAACTTATTAATTCTTTTCGAATTTGAAATTTGTGCCAACTTAATAGCAGGCAGATTGGTAATATTGCCCGAAAGCCATTTGTCAATATTCCCATTGGTGTAGCCAATGTATATTGCATCATCTATAGGATCATGATATAAACAAGAAATCTCAATATCTGAGAGCCCATTTAGGGCTGTCTTCAAAACGCCTTCTTCTGTATAAGGGTTGTAAATATAAAGGCCGTTTTCGAGTGCGGTAAAAACACGTTCGCCGTCTGTAACAATATCAATGGCTTTTGCACTAGCCACATGAAATTTCCATGAGCCCATCGGAATCTGAGCCTGGGCTAAGAAGCTGATGCATAATGACAATGCAATAAGAAAATAACTAGGCTTCATGGTTAAGATCAGAACTTAGGGTTTCTTTTTTGATGATATAAGTTGGTCGTTGCTTGCTCTGTACAAAAAGCTTGCCTAAATAGATCCCCACTATCCCAATAAGAATCATTTGAATTCCTCCAATGAATAATACCGATGCAATTAAAGAAGTCCAGCCAGTGATAGCAGCATCAGTAAAGACAGCGGTATAAATGGCATAACAACCGTAAACAAAGGATAAGAAAGCAAAAAAGAGGCCTAAATAGATAGAAAAATAAAGCGGTTTTGCACTTGATGATGTAATGCCGTTTATGGCAAATTGCAGCATTCTGGCAAAAGAGTATTTACTATTACCGCTAAATCTTGCTGCCGGTTGATAATCAAGGGCTGTTTGCTTGAAACCAAGAGTGGGAATCAAACCCCTTAAAAACAAATGAGATTCTTTAAAAGACTGAATGGCACTAACCACTTTACGGTCCAATAAACGAAAATCGGCTGTCCCCTCCTCAATTGGAACTTCAGATAAGCGATTTGCTATCCAGTAAAAGATTTTGGCACTTAATTTTTTAAATAAGCCAATATTTTGTTTGTCTTGACGACGGGTGTAAACAACCTCAGCGCCTTCGCGCCATAGTTTAACCATTTGGGAAATAAGTGCCGGTGGATGCTGAAGGTCAGCGTCTAGACTAATTACTGCCGCACCGCGCGCATGATCAAGCCCTGCTTTAAGAGCGTGTTGGTGACCAAAGTTTCGGCTAAATTGCAGATAATGAACCCGAGGATCTTGTAAACGTAAATCCTCTATGCGTGCTAAAGAAGCATCCGTACTGCCGTCATCAATAAAAATGACTTCGTAGTTTTCGATACCAATCTGAGCTAAAACCTGACATAGTTCGGTGTGCAATCGTTGTACATTTCCCTCCTCATTAAAGGTGGGAATGACAATGGAAAGATCTATGTAAAGATGTGGGTTCATTGAAAGCGAATTTACGCAATTATCTTGTCTTTTAATGTTGCTTTGTTAGGAAGATCCGTGCAAATCGGCTGCCTTTCCCTATATTTGCGTAAATTCTATGTAATGTCCGCAAATGATCGTATCTCTACAGACAACGCCCCAAAACCGGTAGGTCTGTATCCGCACGCGCGTCGTGTTGGCAACTTGTTGTTTTTATCTGGTGTTGGGCCAAGAGTAGCTGGCTCGGATGCTAATGATTCATCTGTACCTGGTCTAAAACTTGATCATAATGGGAATTTTATTGAGTTCGACTTTGAAGCTCAATGCCGAAGTGTTTTTGAAAATGTTCGTATCATACTAGAAGCCTCTGGTTCTTCATGGGATCAGTTGGTAGATGTGACTGTTTTTTTAGTGAATATGAAGCGTGATTTTCACACATACAACAAGTTGTACGCAGCATACTTCAAAGAAAACTTGCCCTGCCGCACGACGGTTGAGATTTCCTCGCTGCCGACGCCAATTGCCATTGAACTCAAATGTATCGCAACTATTGAATCTTAATATATGACAGCATTTATCATCCGAATTATTTTAGCACTCGTTGCTACTTTCTTTAATGTCTACCTTTTTGTTTCAGGCCATTGGGGTTGGGGCATATTCTTTATTTTCATCACTGCACTCATCATTCTTTCATTTTTTAGAAATGAAAACATGATTTTAGCGCTCAATCAAATGCGTGTTGGTAATCAAGATAAAGCAAAGACTTACATCAACAAAATTACCCATCCTCATTTATTGCCGAAAAAACAACATGCCTATATTCTATACCTCAAGGCCGTACTCGGAGCACAAGAACTTGGTTTTGCTGCTTCAGAACAACTTTTGCGTAAAGCAATCGGGCTAGGACTGCGCCAAAAGGAAGATAATGCAGTTGCACGTATGCACCTTGCTGGTATTTGTGCTCAAACTGGGCGGCGTCAAGAAGCATTGGCATTACTTGCTGAAGCAAAAAAACACGACAAAAATGGCATGCTGCGAGATCAAATTAAAATGTTGCAACAACAACTGCAAGCAGCTCCCTCGAAAAATCAAATGCGCATGGCCCAAATGATGGGTGGACGCAAGAAAACCCCTAAAATGCGTTAATATGTCACAGCCCCCTCGCGCAATTGCGCCTTCTTGGCCAGATTACCAACTCATCGATGCAGGAGGTGGCAAAAAACTAGAACGCTGGGGAAAGGTCATCACCATAAGACCCGAGATTCAAGCTTATTTTCATAGTGGTAAACCTTTTACTGAGTGGAAAGAAGTTGCACATTGGGAATACACAGAAATTCCAGGTAAAAATGGTCGTTGGAAAGCACTAAAAGCCGATGCGCCTGCAGAATGGCAAATTTCATTTGGTCGTCTTAAATTTAACTTAGGCACCAGTACCTTTAAGCATGTTGGTCTATTTCCTGAACAAGCCATCAACTGGGCACACATTGATGAACATGTGCAATCCGAAGATAAATTTCTCAACTTATTTGCTTATACTGGAGCTGCTAGCTGTATGGCTAGGCTCAAAGGTGCCGATACTTTTCATATCGATTCCTCTAAATCAATATTAAACTGGGCGAGTAACAACATGGATGCCAGTCGCTTACTCAATATTCACTGGGTGCTAGAAGACGCCTTGAAATTTGCTGAACGAGAAGCGCGCCGGGGTCGTAAGTACGACTACATTTTAATGGATCCACCAGCCTGGGGTAATGGTGTAAAAGGAGAAAAGTGGAAACTCGAAGATAAAATTGATCAGCTCTTTGCTGCATGCGCTCAAATTTTAATCCCCAAAGGAAGACTAACCCTCAATACATATTCACCCTCTATTGAGGCCAACCTCTTGACAGAATTGGCCGAAATGTATTTTGAAGGGCGTTCAGCAGAACACAGTGCCCTTTATTTAGAGAGTCAGACAGAGAAGACGCTTTATTGCGGAGAACTTTTGAGGATTGCCCCTATCCAATTATAACAATTCGTTAGCCAAGTTAGCCAACTCAGAACGCTCTCCCTTCTCCAAACGAACATGAGCAAAAAGAGGCTGTCCTTTTAGACGATCGATAAGATAAGCTAGCCCATTACTATTTTCATCGAGATAAGGGGTGTCTATTTGATGAACATCACCAGTAAACACAATCTTTGTATTTTCCCCAGCACGTGTGATGATGGTTTTTACTTCATGGGGGGTTAAATTTTGTGCTTCATCAATGATGAACATGATATTACTCAAACTTCGGCCTCTAATAAAGGCAAGCGGAGTAATTACTATCCTTTTAGTTTGCTCCATTTCTAAAATGGCTTTGTACTTCTTTTCGTTTTCTCCAAACTGCGACTTGATAAACTTAAGGTTATCCCATAAGGGTTCCATGTAAGGTCCTATTTTATCATCTGCATCACCTGGCAAGAAGCCAATTTCTTTATTGGAAAGTGGGACCAAAGGTCGCGCTAAAATTACTTGATTAAATTTCTTATTCTGCTCAAGGGCTGACGCAAGGGCTAATAATGTTTTGCCTGTTCCTGCAACCCCTTGCATAGCTACTAATTTTATTTCAGGATTTAAAAGTGCATGAAAAGCAAAAGCCTGCTCCGCATTTTTTGGTTTAATGCCATAGACAAACTCCTTCTCGATCCGCTCAATTTGATCCGAATGATGGTTATAAAACGCTAAAGACGATGTTTTTCCATTTTTCAGGATATAATAACCGTTAGTGATTTTACGCTCGCCAAGCAAGCCATTTTCTTCGATAGAACCACGTGTAAAAATCTCGCGGATCACCTCTGAGTCTATGCCTTCAACACCATACTTACCAGGAGTTTGCATTTCCGCTGAATTGACCTTTCCAGTTTCATAATCTGCAGCAACAACGCCCAAAGCCTTCGCTTTGATTCGTAAATTGATGTCTTTTGTAACCAATATGACCGATCGATTTGGCTCAAGCTCGATTAAGGAAAGTGCAGCATTGATGATTTTGTGATCATTTTTGCCCATGGCATATACTTTTTCAGCATTGATCCCTTTAGGCTCCTCATCCATAACCACCTTGAACTTCCCCAATCCTTTACCCAAGGATATCCATTCTTGTAGGGAACCATGACCCGAGAGTTTATCGATGAAACGAATAACCTCTCGAGCAGAAAAGTTTTTTGTGTCATTGCCAATTTTAAATTTGTCAAGTTCTTCTAAAACCGTAATTGGTATCGCAACAAAATGTTCCTTAAAATTGACGATTGCATCGAAGTCGTGTAATAATACTGAAGTGTCTAAAACAAAAACCTTTTCTTTTTTTCTCATCCGCATTTTTTTTGAAAATACTTATTTTTCTCTTTGAAAAACAAAGCAGGTTGAAAATAAATGCTGAATGTGAATTGAATGTTATTACTTCTTAAAGAAGGACTTAAAGACGCTGTCGAGGCTGGTAAACTTAAAAGAAAAACCTGCTTGCTTGATTTTATGGTTACTCGCTCTTAGGTCAGATAACACTAAAATTGCGCGTTCACCTAAAAGCAATCGCAATAAAAATGCAGGAATATTTGGCATGAATAATGGACGCTTAAGCCACTTGGCTAAACGGGTTGTCATGTCGGCATTGGTATCATTACCTCCCAATGCATTATAGATACCTTCTAATTTATTATCGTATGCAAAGAGCATAAGCCTACAAAGATCATCAATATGAATCCATGGGCTAGTTTGTGAGCCTGAGCCCACCGGCGCGCCTATTCCCCAATAAACAGGCTGTTTCATGAGGTGTAAAGAGCCTCCATGGCGAGATAAAACCATTGAAATGCGCAAAATCGAACCTGGAACTTGATGGAGAATAAGTTGATGAGCAGCCTCCCACTCTTTGACAACGGTGGCCAAAAAATCGTGGCCATAGGGCTCTTCTTCTGTGAAAACTTTTCCTGGAAGGTTTTCGTAGCAATTCACTCCAGAAGCACCTATATAGTACTTGAGGTTTGTCATTTGCGGAATTACGGAAGATAAAAAATGAGTGCTCTGCACCCTAGATGATAAGATTGCCGCCTTTCGCTTTGTTGTCCATCGTTGAGAACCTATGTTCTCGCCAACTAGATTGACAAGGATATCTATTCTAGATAATTTACTCGTGCTTATCTTTTCTGATTGATGATCCCAGTGTATATGACCGTGCTTCTTTGGATTACGCGTAAGTTTATAAACCCTAAATCCACGGTCTTTAAAATGACGAGTGAGGTGACCACCGATGAGGCCAGAACCTCCGGCTATTAGAACCGTTGGCATATGGTCTCTTACTGTTGGCATGCCTCTTGGAGTTCGTGAAGTAAATCGGGAGAGGCTTCTTGAAGTTCTTTACATAAAAGCGTCTTCTTTTTTAGCGCTTTGCTGAGTTCAAGTGAATCATTGTGACTTGCATTTTGCTGCCAAATCACTTGGGTTAATTCATTCACTTTTTCTGCCTGTTTTAAGCAAGCACATTGTGCTTGATCAGGCTGAGAACAAGAGAAAATCAAAGTGACAATACTGCTTATGAAAAATATTACTTTTATGGACTTCATTATTAAACAAATTTAAAATATTCTCGTACAATCTCACATGCGTTACTGGACTTCTTTTCTATTTATTTTCTTTTCTGTAGGATTGAGCTTTTCACAAGATTGCCAGCCGATCTTCAGACCAAAAAAAGAACTCCCGGCAAATGTCCTTTTGTGTCCTGAAGCAATGCAAGCTGACTTAGCTCAGCTGCATAAACATATTTTAGAAACACACCCCAACCCAACCTACTACGGAGAATTTCAGGACCTCAGCTTAGCCTATGCCAAAGCACAAGCTCAAATAGGCATTCCATTAACCGTATTTGACTTTCTTTTAGTTGTGAACAAATATCTGTTCACCTTGAAAGATTCACATACTAGCATCAATCCAAAACAATTTCTTTACGAAGTCAATGCTAGACGAAAAGTGCTTCCCTTTTTTGTACAAAAAATTGATGAACATTTTTATATCTCTGATGCTTATCATCCGGACTTTATGATTGGGGCCGAATTACTCCGAATAGATTCTTTTGATGTAAAAGAATTATATCAATACGCCTTGGGGTTAAGTTTGACAGAAGGAGATGCGAATGCTGCATTGGAGGAAGTGGCCAATGATAACATAGGGGTGGTTTACAACTTACTCTCCATGGAATATAAGAGGCCCAAGTGCGGACTTGTTCAAATGGTCAATCCAGAAGGAGATACGCTCACCAAAGAGATCGACTTTAGCTCCTCTTGGAAGTATTTAGTTTCCTCTATTTTCAAGGATGATGAGCAAGAAATACAATATTCATTTGATGAACAAAATAACGGTGTTTTAGTTGTGAACTCCTTTCAACCTCTCTCGCTGAACTTATTCAAAAAACAAATCGATGACTTTTTCAAGGAAGTTGAGCAACGAAATTGCAAGACGATTTTTATCGATTTACGTAATAACCTTGGTGGACTTCTGCGCGCCGAAGAATATCTATTTAGTTATATCAATACAAAGCAGGCGTCAATCAAAACTAACTATCTCTACAAGCGCAGTGATTTCGATCGTTTTGCTCTTTTGAGTCCTATGCAAAAGGTCCAATTTGAAAATCGAGCAAAAAATGTATACCCGAATGGAATCATTTCTAAAGAATACGATTTTTATAATCTACCCAAAGGATCAGTATTTACAATACTTTATGATTATATACCTGAAAATAACCTTAATTATCTTTTTAAAGGCGACTGTAATCTTGTGTTAAATGGAAATTCCATGTCTGCATCAGTGCTATTTGCAGCCTGGTTTAAATACATTGAGCGAGGTCAAATATTAGGTACCCCTTGTATGGGCGGAACAGGCGGAACATTTGGTAATCCAGCGATTATTACACTTAAGCATTCACACATAGATGTAATGGTAGCTACCTTGAAATTTACTCCTTACCATATTCAAGAGCGCGTCCTTTCAGAGATAGTTCCTGACATTTCTCTTAAGGCAACCCGAGAAGACATTCTAAGGCAGCGTGATCCGTTAGTAGAGTTCTTGAAAACTTACCAAAAATAATAGCCAGCCCAAACTACAATATAACGAAATAGCTTACCGACACCCATCAATAAAAAGGTAGGAAGCCAAGGCGCCTTAAAAAAGCCTAGTGCAATTCCAATAACATCTCCGATGATAGGAAGCCAGCATAACAATGCCATCCAGCTGCCAAAACGATGAATACGTAACTGCCATTCATCTATGGCTTTTTGTTTAGCACCAAATTTTTGCAGCCATGATGTCTTTCCCAAGTAACCTATACCGTAATTAAGCCAAGCACCAGCTGTATTGCCAACTGTTGCAACTATGATACAAGTCCATGGCTCATAACCCAAATATAACATGGTTGTTAGAAAAATCTCAGAAGCCACAGGTAAGACTGTTGCTGCTAAAAAACTTGCCAAAAACAAACCAAAATAACCGTATTCGAAATTCATAAGTATAAAAAAAGCCGGTAAACCGGCTTTTTAAAATTAAGGAGAAACTAATTAACGTTTAACAAATTTCTTTGTAAGTATAGCACCATTGGTTGTGATAGTTACAGTGTAAATACCTGCTGCCCATTGTTCTGATGACAATCCAATTTCTTGGGCACCAGCAGTTAATTGTGCTAGTATATTACGCTGCATTACTTTTCCTGTAAGGTCTGTTACTGTAATATTGACATCACTTGTATTTTTCAAGTCAAAGCGCAAAGTTGCGTGCTGATCAGTTGGATTTGGTAAAACAACAGCTTGACTTAACTCGGATTGCTCCATTACATTCAAAATGGGGTCAAAATTCATGCGAACCATCGGAGTATTGGTGGAATAGTACCAAGTGTTATCAGCCATATCTAGGAAGAAAGTCGTTTGTGGATCAGACTTTCCGGCATTAGAAACACGCAATCCTGCTGAATAACAACCCACAACCGCGAGGTAAGTAGTTCCTGCATATACATCTACGTATGGCTCGAGCTCTAATACTAAATTTGTATTCAAGTTATTGGAAGCAAGTACAAATGGGGCAGATTCTGATTCAAATACGAAATCGCCTGTAGTCGCGTCAACAGAGTACAATTTAACGAATATTTCAGTTCCTAAAGTTGCACCATTAGCGCCGCCCGGTAGACGAACATTGATAGCTTTTAATGTTGCATCTTGGAAGATATCAAATAGGTTTCCTGATTCAAAACCATCTGTGCCATTTGAGGTTGATCCAGATGGAGTCCCATTGTCGCGTGCATAAATAAAATCTGTTACCGCAAAGTCAATATTGGAAATAACATTGTTAGCTGGGATATCATCAGTTGAGTCTGCTGTAATTGTTCGAGTAATGGAGATGTTACCTGGTGTTGCTGGAGGCGTATAAAATGTTGTCAATTCAATAACAGCGGTATCAAGTGAATTGATGCTCACTGGTGAAGATGAATCTGTCCATGCGCCATTATTTGCATTAATATTTAATTGAACGTTGGTTTGTGTATTTACACCTCCATTAAATACATCTGCTGAAAATCCAATTTCAGTAACTTGCTCGTCTGGAATTTGATAGTATGGAAGTCCTACAGAACCCCAAAAAGTTGATGTTACAGAAAGGTCGTTAGTTGGATTCGTAACTATTTTGACATCATCGATATACCATCCGTATGTAACCCAAACATTAGGGTTGGTTGCTGAACTTGGGTAGTTGGTTGTCCAAGAAAAACGCACCCATATTGGGCTTGGTGTGGCACTCAAGAAAGTAGCCAAGTTTATAATTTTAGTATCTGGATTAGCATATGCTGACCCGCCAGCAGCTGATAAAACCGGTTTGTCTAGGTTGTTTCCAACAGTAACCCAAGTGCTACCATCAGTAGAAATTTGAATTTCCTGAAGATCGTTGAAGCGAGCTCCATATTGTTCAAATTGCAAGGATACTTGATTGCTACCACCTAGTGCTGCGATATCAATTGGCTGTGCCGAAGTAAGGGTGTAAACAACATTCAATGCTTGTGTTCCTGGTGAGGCGGTAGGGTCTCCGTTTACGAGCTCTGCATAGTTACCACCAGAAGTTGAAGTTATTCCATTCGATGACCACCAACCATCATTCATACTATTAATGTTCCAACCAAATTCTATACCGCTCTGTCCTGAATTATCTAAGGTCCAGTTAGCTGGGTCAGAAAAATCATCAGACCAAAGCGTGATCCCTAAAATCTTTTCATCTGCTGGTGCTTTAACATGTGCGTTAGGAGCCTTAACCAAATCCTGGAAAGTCTGTATACGTGGTGCTTTTTGAGCGTAGGCAACAGAGGCAATTGCACTAAATAAGAGTATTAATTTTTTCATTTTTGCATATTTTGTTTAAATATAATCATTTCTATACGTCCTTCAAAAAAGGTAAATTTTTTCTGCCTTGTATCAATTCATCTGCTGAACAATTGGCGATAAATAACGCTTCGTGTTCAAGTGGTGTTAACAATTGATTTCCCAATAAATCGATGGCCTGACTATGACCAACATATTCTAAGCTGTTGCCATCTGTCCCCACTCGATTGCATGCAATAAAATAACACTGATTTTCTATCGCTCGAGCTTTTATCAAAGCATCCCAATGTGAGATGCGTTTTTTTGGCCAATTGGCAACATTTAAAATAGCATCATAGGCCGGAGTACCGTCTTCATTTAGACGATTACGTACCAGTTCAGGAAAACGCAAATCGTAACAAATTTGCAAGTTTAACTTCCAACCAAGATAGTTTACAATGACTTCATCGTCTCCAGTTGTGAATAGTTGATCCTCTCCCCCTAAACCAAATGCCTTTCGTTTATCGTAAATTTCGTGGGTACCATCAGGATATATAAAAACGCCTCTGTTTATATAATGGGCATCTTTACTTATCATTATTGAAGTATAAATAGCCGTTTGTTTGATTTTGGCTAATTCTTTTAGAAACAATAAACCGCTAGAATTTGTCCAATTATCAGCAAAACTAACATCCATCGAAAAGCCTGTATGAAACATTTCAGGTAAGAGGAGCAAGTCAAAATTTGTGCTCAATTCTAGTAAGGATTTAATTCGAGTGAAATTAGCATCCTTATTCAGCCAAATTTGATCATATTGTAGTATGCCAATAGTTAAATCTTGCATAGGCGTTCTATTGCAGTTTCTAAAGTTTCCTTTGTTTTAGCATAGCAGAATCTAATGAGCTTGCGATCTTCTCCATTTGCATTAAATACAGACAATGGAATGGTGGCTACACCATGTTCTTTAGTGAGGCGAATACAAAAATCAGTATCAGGCTCATCCGAAATAGCCGAATAAGATGCAACTTGAAAATAACTACCTTGCGCAGGTAGTAATGTAAAACGACTCTCTTGCATTCCTTCACGAAAAATATCTCTTTTTTGTCTATAGAAATTAGCCAAATCCCTTATTTCAACTTGATCAAGATAGCTAGTAAGTGCTTTTTGTGCTACACTATTAACAGAAAAAACTAAAAATTGATGCACTTTTTGTATCTCCTTCATGAGTTGAGGAGCACAAACCAAATAACCCATTTTCCACCCTGTTATATGGAATGTCTTGCCAAAAGAAGATATGATAATTGAGCGCTCACGAATAAGCTCTCTTTGATGAATAGACTGATGTTTATTTTCAAATGCAATATATTCATAGACCTCGTCGGAAAGCAACAATAAATTCGGAAAATCTAACATGACACTTTCCAATTGTTCAAAATCGCTATTATCCCAAATTGTTCCACTAGGATTATGTGGATTATTGGTTATCAACATGCGCGTATTGGGAGTTATAGACTCCCTGATTTTCTTCCAGTTTGGTCTAAAATCCTCTGCTAATGGAATGTGTATTGGTCTTGCTCCAGATAAAAGAACAGGTGCCTCGTAACAGTCGTAACTTGGATCTAAGATAATTACCTCTTCTCCACTATGTACAAATGCTTGTATGCTTGTAAAGATCCCTTGAGTTGCCCCTGCCGTGATCAAGACTGCATCTGGATCAATGGACCTGTTGTATTGTTTGGCAATTAAAGATGTTATTTGTAAACGCAAATCCAAAAGCCCTTGCATTGGTGCATATTGATGAGATGTTGTCAATGCCGCATCTACAAGACAATTTTGAAGCAAAGGATCAATATCAAAGTTTGGGAATCCTTGGGCTAAATTAATAGCGTCGTACTGCTGCGCAAGGGCAGACATTTTTGTGAAAATTGTGGTACCTACCTGGGGTAATTTGGAGGCAAACATAGAATTACTGTCCTGACGAGAGTAATTTTTTTGCTTCATCAATTGTAATACGCGTCTTATTGTTGAATGCAACAATAAATGCTTCAGGGTAACCTTCTTTTCGTAATTGTTCTTGTAATTTTAATGCATCCTCTAGTGAACGTAAATCATTTCCTAAGCAATACTTGTAGCTTCCTTCATGTTGGTATTCATAAACGTCATCTCGCTTATACTTCGAGGTTGCATTATAGATTTGAACCGAGGAAGATTCAACTTGAACCCTGAAATAAACACCTTTTAGATCTTCTGCATCATTAAAGTTATTCAGTCGGAAATCTGATACACCGTTATTTGTTATTACAAAATTCTTGCTCCCGCCTTCAGTCTGTTTAGCTCCGCTAGTCGATACTGAGATTGACCCAGTAGAGATGTTGAGAGATTTAATAATAAACTCGGTACGACGATTCAATTGATTATCTTCTTCCGAACATGCAGATACGATTCTATCTTCACAAGGGCAATCGACTTTAAGTTCAGACTCACCAAATCCTTTATAAGTTATACGTTCAGGATTTGAAATTCGAGACTTGATATAATTTGCAGCATTTAATGCCCTCTTGTCAGAAAGTTTTTGGTTATAAACTAATGAACCCCTACAGTCTGTATGTGAACCAAGCTCTACTTCAATTTTTGAATGTTTATTCATAAATCGAACTACCTTGTCTAATTCTAATATTGCATCTGGTCTTAAATCTGCTTTATCGAAATCATAATAAATAGATTTTAATCCTAACAATGCCGTAATTTCTTGTTCTAAAGAAAGTGGCTCAAGTTTAAGGTCTATCATGCTAGAAACAAGCAGTAAACTAGAATCTTTAACCACATGTACTAATTCTATTTCTTTGGAAACAAAACCCTCTTTATCTATGTAAATACTATATCGTATTTGAGTCTCTAATGGAATACTGTCAAGCAACTGTGTTACAGTACCCATTTCATTTGTATTTCCATTGAAAAGAACAATTCCAGAAGAGTCAGCAACAATGCGAATAGCTACATCAGCAATTGGTTCTTCAGTTTGAGAATTCGTAATAACATACTCTAATTTTTTATCAACAAATTTCTCCTTTAAGTTAAAAGCTAAGATGTCATCCGTTGCGCCGTTTGTTGCTCTATTTGATGTGATGAAGCCATTTTTGGCGTCAGTAAACAATATTGCTAAATCGTCGGAGGTTGTATTAAATGGGGTTCCTAAGGATTTGACCTCCAAATTCTCTATTACAAACAAATCATAGCCCCCCATGGATTTATGTCCCTGAGAAGTAAAGTAAAGTTTACCATTATGTACGATTGGGAATACATCGTTTTTATCCGAATTTGCAAGACGCACTGGTTGTATCTGACCAAATTTTCCGTTGTCAAAAGAACATTTGTAAATGTCCATACCTCCTGCACCACCCGGCATATCAGATGAGAAATAGAGCACTTTATCACTTTCGTCAAAGTACGGGTGAGTCACATTATACTTATCATTGTTGAATGGAACCGGCTGAGGTATCGCCCATTCACCTTTATCATTTTTTGTTGAGAAATGAATGGTTAATTTTTCAAATCTATCAGAACCATGATTATTAGTAAAAAACAATAAATCGCCTTTAGAATTGGTGCTGATTGGTCCATCATAATAACAGGTATTAATCAGCATTTGTTCTTTTGTTTCTTCACTTAATAGATATGGTTCCTTTAGTTGGCAACCGCTAACTTCATACAGATCTGAGAAAGGCTTTTTTGCAAATTCGTCCATATCGATGTCTTCACATGCATTTTTCGCTGCTGATAACACATATAGCTTGTCTCCAAACTTTCGCGTTGCAAAATCATCGTATGGTGTGTTAAAGCATGCAGGTGAAAGGGTAATCACAAATTGGTCAAACGACTTCGTTTGTGCCCAACCTATCGAACTGAGAACTCCTCCAACGAGGACTAAGAAAAACTGACGGAATACAGTCATTTAAATCAATTGAAAAAACGTGGACCCTGACAACGACTTGCACTATTATTAAACTTGTAGCGCAATGCAATTTCATGAGATTGAATAGCTACTGTATTCATGCGACTCAACGGGTATGTATAAGAATAACCTAAATAAAACTTACTATTAAAGTCATAACCCAAAATACCGCCAAATGCACTATTTAACTGGTAGCTCATTCCAAAATCAAAACCAATCTTATGGGACATGATCATATTCATATCTAAAGTCAAAGGTAGACCAACCATATGTCGACCTACGGCATTTGGACGCAACGTCCAAAGTGGACCTAACTTGACATTACCTCCTAAATAACCTACGTACCCACCTTTTGCCTCAACAAACAGATTCATATTACGATCCTTGAAATAAGTATCACCAATTCGCGGCTGAGAAAAACCTAAATAAAAGTTCTTGTTGTACAACAAAAATCCATAACCTGCATTAAATTGTAGACCCGTTGTCATATTGGACATCATATCTGGATCCATTGGTACCGAAGTAACAAGATCTAGTAAATTAACTGTAGTATTACCAGCGATGGCTCGTATTCCTACAGATAAACGCCAATCCTGGTTTAACTTCAAATGGTAAGCTCCATTAACAGCAAACTGAGTAGATTTTACTGGTCCCAACTCATCTTGTAATAAAGAAGCTCCAACTCCAAAGTTTTTCAGGATATTAAAATTGCCCGATAACGTCATCGTTTTAGGAGCCCCTCTAAGACCTGTCCACTGGGTATTTCCTAGAGTGGTAATGTCATTATATGAGTTTGAGCCGGCTTGTGCTGGATTAAGCATAAGCGCGTTGAACTGATTTTGACGATAATTTGGGTCTTGTGCTTGTAAGTTACTACTTACAAGCATTACGCCCAATGTCAAGATGATAATATTGATCTTTTTCATATCTAATTGTCTATGACTTCTTATTGTTTAACACGGTTGATATATACATAACCATTGAGTTGTTTATCACCGTCAAGGTTAAGAATGTAATAGTATGTTCCATCTGGAACTGGTGTTCCAGTATTCAATAGAGTACCATCCCAGTCGTTATTGTACTGGCTACTGTAATGAACAAGGGTTCCGTAACGACTATAAACGGTCATCTCTTTAGTATTATATCCTTCTAGTCCCGGTATTACCCATGTGTCGTTAAAGTTATTACCATTAGGCGTAAAGGCATCCGGAACAGATGGCCCTGCAAAGTTAGCGTCACCACATGCATCAGATGCAACTACAGTAACCATAACTTGTGCTGTTGATTGATTGCCGCTGTTATCTGTAATGGTTACAGATATCAGGTTGTTACCAACATTAGAACAATCAAAAGAAGACTGGCTAAGTACAGCTCCAACGATTCCACAATTGTCGAATGAACCATTATCAATATCCTCAAAACTTATTATAGCGTTACCTTCAGAATCGAGAATGACAGATGTATTTGCTAACAAAACAACAGGTGCTGTCTCATCAACCACTGTTACTGTTTGGTCAACCGAAGTAGTATTTCCTGCTGCATCGGTAATCGTCCATGTTACAACCGTAGTTCCAAGCGGATAAGTTGCTGGAGCGTTATTTGTAATAACTAGATTATTTGTACAGTTGTCTGTTGCGAAAGGCATACCTAAATCAACACCGGTAGCTTCACAGAAATCATTAGAGGAAACCGTTACATTCGCAGGCGCCTGTGCAGTTGGTGCTGACTGATCAAACACATTTACTAATTGAGTAGCCGTTGAAGTATTTCCTGAAGCATCAATAACCGTCCAAGTAACTGTTGTAATACCTATTGGATAGATTGCCGGAGCATCATTTGAAACTGACATTACAGTACAGTTATCTGATGTTACTGGCGTGCCTAAGCTAACACCAATAGCCTCACAACCAAGATTTGGTGTAACTGTTACATCTAATGGAGCTGTAATCACTGGAGCAATATCATCACCAATAAATATAGTCAGTGGTAGTGACGTCGTTGAACAGCCATTCAAGCCTGTTGCTGTAACAGTGTAATCACCCGACTGGTCTACTATGATAAATGGTGTTGTAGCTCCTGTGCTCCACTGATAGTTTGCTGCATTTGAGGCAAACAATACAACTGAACCTCCAGGGCAGACAGAAGTAGCTCCACTTGGTGTGATAGTAGGCATAATTGGATTATTCAATACATTGACCTGAGCAACTGTAGAAGCAGTACAACCATTGTTGGTAACTGTATAGGCCATAGTTGTTGAGCCTGCATTCAATCCGGTTACATTTCCAGCTCCATCTATTGTTGCAATAAAGTTATTTGCAGACGTCCATACACCTCCAATTGTTGCAGAAGATAAGGTTATGTTTCCACCTTCACATACTGCATTCGAACCTGTTATTGGTGCAACAACTGGCAAAGCATTAACTGTTACGTTAACTATTGCAGATTGAGTAGAACAACCCGATGCATTTGTAACGATTACATAGTATGCACCAGACTGCGATACCGTTGTGGAGGCACCTTGGTCACCATTACTCCAAACATAATTTGAACCACCCGTTGCAGTAAGAGTTAATGACCCTCCTTGACAGAATACTGTAGGACCGTTAGCTGAAATTGTTACAGCAGGATTAGCATTGAATGTTACAACTTCCGAAGCTGAATTTTCACAGCCATTAGCATCCGTAACAGTTACAGAGTAAGTATTTGTTGCAACCACGTTAATTGAAGCTGTCGTAGCATTATTACTCCAAACATATCCAATACCACCAGAAGCAGTTAGAGTAACTGTTGAGCCCAGACATACATTTGAACCTGTAGAAGCTATCGTTGCAGTTGGTAATGCATTTACTGTTACAGCTTCCGCAGCTGATGTTGCTGAACATCCACTTGCATTAGTTACTGTTACATAATATGAACCATCCACATCTACAGTAATCGACTGTGTCTGTGCACCATTTGACCATAGATAAGTTGAACCTGCATTTGCTGTCAACGTTACTGATCCACCAGCACAGAACGTTGTCGCTCCACTTGCTGTGATCGTTGCTGTTGTACCAGCATTTACATTGATCGTTGCAGAAACACTTGCTGAACAACCGTTCGCATCTGTAACTGTATATGTCATTGTTGCTGTACCTGCAGTCAATCCAGTGACAACTCCTGTTGTAGAAATAGTTGCTACAGTTGCATCACTAGATGTCCAAACTCCTCCTGTTGTAGCACTTGCTAACTGAGTAGTTGAACCTGTACAGATATTTGTAGCTCCATTAATAGCAGCAACTGTAACCGTAGATCCGACAGATACATCAAGAGTGAACGCATTTCCTGGACAAGCTCCTATGTAAGGAGTCACGGTATAGCTCACAATTTGACTTGATCCAGTATTATTTACTAAAGTCTGGGAAACACTAGACTGTGCAGTAGATACATTTGCCTCGCCAAGTACAAAGGCATTGTCTTGTACAGTCCATGTGTAGGTCGTACCAACAGGAGCACTATTCCCGTTGACGCCATCAATTGCTTCAAAAGTAAAGGCAGTACCTGAACAAGCATTAATCGATTCGTTACTTACAATTGGTGCTGGATTGATTGTAACAACAACATCAAAGGTTGCGCCATTACATCCAGGCAATACAGGTGTTACTGTATATGTAAGTGATTGGATTGAATTTGAAATATTAGATAGCGTTTGAGAGATACTATTCTGAGGAGTACTTTCATTAGCGGCTCCAGTTATATTCGAGTTTGATGATGCCGTCCATGTATATTGAGTACCACTAGGTACTATATCCGTTCCATTCACCGGAGATACAGTAAAGGCATTTCCTGAACATATTACTGCCGTTGTATTGGAAATTGAAGGTACCGGATCAACATTTACGGTATATGTGAAACTTGAACCTACACATAGCCCAGATGTAGGCGTTATCGTGTAAACAACTTGTTCTGTGAGAATTCCTGTGTTGATTAAGGTTTGACTAAACGTAGTTTGGTTACTACCAATTGTTTCGCCAGACAAATTAGTAACATCAACAAAACTCCAAGAATAAGTGGTGTTTGATGGAACAACATCTGTTCCGTTTATAGGTGTATAATTAACTACAGAACCACTACAAGTTGTAGTTGTTGCATTAGCTATCATCGGCATCGGGTTAACCGTAACGGTTACTGTAAATGATTGTCCATTACAAGTTCCAGAAGTCGGTGTTACTGTATAGACTACATCTATTGGTGCATTAGTTGTATTTACCAATGTGCCTGAAATGTTAGAAGCACTAGTGCCTGCTGTAGTTCCAGTAATTCCAGTAACCGAAGGTGCATTCCAAGAATAAGTAGTATTTGAAGGAACAATATTACCAGAACCATTTACAGGAGTAACTGTAAATGTAGCATTTGAACAAATAGTTTCTGTTTGATCAACAACGCTCGGGGTTGGATCTACTGTAACGGTAATTGTAAAGGTTGCTCCATCACATTGAACACCATTGTTGGTGTATTGAGGTGTTACTGTATAAACTACCGATTGAGCGGTATTTGTTGTATTTAACAAGGTTGCTGAGAAGGATGCTGCAGTGCTTGTATTGTCTGCGTCACCCGTAACATTTGGATTGTCTGAGACAGTCCAAGTAAATAATGCCCCAGATGGCACACCAGAAGGCGCAACACTTGCAGTAGCACCTGAACATATCGTTGCAGTAGCATCGCTGAAGACAGGTGTAGGATTGATGATATAATCAAAGGTTGTTGCATTACCCTGGCATCCTAACGTTGGATCTCCATACGTTAATGTTACCGCCAATGTTTGTGTACCACCAAAAGTATTAGGGAAATTTGCATCTGTAGCTGCAATAGTAAAGCTGTTTTGTCCTAATGCTGTTTGTTCTATTAAAGATAACGTATTAGCTGCGTTATTTGAGCCTAGAGTAAATGGCCCAACACCTGATGGATCACCGTAACTTGCGAATTGAACACCAGTAACTACCATGCCTGTTGGAGCATTAAAGGTAATACTTTGGTTTTCACTTACGCTTGAATGATAAGTTCCTGCAGTTGGGATAAAAGTAGGTGTCACGGTTACTGTTGCGGTTAAAGGTGTTACACCAGCATTTGTTGCGTTGAAAGCAGGTACAGATCCAAAACCTGAAGCTCCTAATCCAATATTGGTATTAGAATTAGACCAAGAATACAAGGTTCCGGAAACTGTGCCAGAAATGTTTACTTCACTTGCAGTTGATCCAGCACATATTGTCTGATCAGCAATTGAAGTTACACTAGGGGTTGGATAGACTGTAATAGTGGCTGTGGTAGCCGTACCCGTACAACCATTTAGCGAAGGAGTAATTGTAATTGTAGAGGTTAATTCAGCATTTCCTGTATTTATTGCGACAAAACTATTGATGTCGCCAGTGCCACTCGCAGCCAAGCCTGTAGAGGCATCAGAATTAGTCCAATTGTAAGACGCACCTGCGACGGCTCCAGTGAATGTCAATGCAGTGGTTGACGAACCATTGCAAAGAGCTTGATCACTAACCGAATTAACTGTTGGAGTTGGGTTTACAGTAACTATAAAAGTCATTGGCGCTCCAGTACAAGTCGCCCCACCTACAAAAATCTCAGGTGTTACAACAACTGTAGACACCACCTGTACAGTAGGACTAATGAAGTAAGTACCTATTGATGGAGTTGCTATCCCACTACTGAAGAAACCTACATTTTGACTTGAAGTCCAATTGTACTGTGTATTCGGAGTACCAGTAAATACTATTGGAGGCTGTTGAACACCACCACAATAAGTAATATCTGCTTGCTGATCCACACTTGGTGTTGGCTGAACAGTAATTGTAAATGTTTCTGGAGTACCGTCACAACCATTTGCCTGAGGTGTTACCGTTATTGTTGCAACAATTGCACTAGTTGTGTTATTAACCGCTGTGAATGCAGCAATATCACCAGTTCCTGAAGCAGCTAAACCAATTGTAGGTTCTGAATTTGTCCAAGTATATGTAGTGCCTGCAACACCAAATGCAGACACAAAAGTAACTGCTGTAGTTTGGGTACTTCCACACAACGCCTGGTCAGCAATAGCGTCAACAGTTGGTGTTGGATTGACTATCACATCAACTTGATCGGTGCCTACACATCCATTAACATCAGTCTCAGTTAAGGTATATGTTGTTGTAACTGGAGCGTTAGCATTATTACTTACAGTAAATGGAGTGTTGTTTACCACGCTGTTGTTCCAAGTAATTGTATTTGTACTTACAGCATTCAAGGTAACACTTGCTCCATCACAAACGGTTTGGTCTGTGCCAGCATTTGCGATTGGAAGTGCGTTGATATTAATTGTTGCTGTTCCTGTAAGCGTATTTGAACAAGTTGCATTTGCTACAGATACAAGTGTAAGTGTCTGAAGTACAGTTGTGTTTAGAACCGTAATAGAAACACTGCCACCTGCGCCTATTGTAGCTGTAGCGTTAGAACCACTATTTATGGAATAGGTAACTACATCTGTAGCTGTTCCTGAAATGGTAAAGCTTGCTGTTTGACCAGAACAGATAGCAGTAGCGTCAGCCGCAACTGTAGCTATAATTTGTATAGGTGAAGAGATTGTCTCTACACTTGAACTAAATGTACATAAGTTTGCATCTGTTGCAGTGACTTGATAATCTCCTGATACAAGGCCGGTTAAGTCTTGAGCCGTGGCGTAATTTACGCCATCTTGAGTCCACTGGAAAGAATATGGCGCTGTTCCGCCTGAAATTGTTGTAGTAATAGTACCATCTGCACTACCAAAACAGGTTTCATTAGTAGAAACTAAAGATAGTATGACGGCACTTGGCGAACCTACTACAAGGTTTGACCCGACAGCCGTACATCCTGCAGCGTCTGTTACTGTAACAGAATAAGTACCAGGGGAAAGAGTATAGAGTTGATCTTCTAAAGTAGAGGTGAAACCGTTAGGACCTGACCATGAATACGTATATGGTGCAGTTCCGCCAAATGCTGTTATCGGAATTGCACCGTCTGTTGTGTTTGCACAAGATGCATCAGAAATACCATCGTCAACCACTTCTAGTAATGTAGGCTCAGTAATTGTAACTGAAGCAGTGGTTGTACAGCCATTTGCATCGGTTGATGTCACTGTATAGCTGCCTGCTGCCAATCCAGTTTCAGTAGCTGCAGTTCCGCCGCTAGTCCAAGAGTAACTATATGGACTTGAACCACCTGTTACAGTTACCGTTGCTGATCCATTAGAATCACCATTACATAAGCTATTTGTTTGAGCAGAAATAGAGGCGCTCAAGGCTGTTGGTTCTGATATTGCGGTATTTGTCGCACCATCAAGGTCAACAATGCATCCAACAACATTTGCATCACGGATTTGGACATCATAAGTGCCAGTTGAAAGACCAGTGAAAGTTGCATTTGACTGCCAAGTAGTACCTCCATCGATTGAATATTCGTAAGAGCCTGAACCCCCGGCTGGGTTTGTGATTGTTATAGAACCATTGTTTGCTCCGTTACATGAAGCGTCGATCGCAGTAACTGTTCCTGACAGTATCGCCGGTTCTGTGACCGAGAGTGTAGTTTGACTTATACATGATGTATTTGTTTGATCCTGGATATATAATGTATAAGATCCAGCAGCCAATGTACCGTTTGTTACTGTTGAACCAGCAGTGAAAGCTGAATAAGAAATGCCATCCCAGCTGTAATTGTATGAACCGTTTCCGCCTGCAATTGTAGTTAAATCAATTGAGCCATCTGCCGCACCATTACAAGTAACATTGGATACCGTTGTTGTTGGTACCATATCGGAAATAGTTGTTGTTGTAACAGCATTAGAAGTAGCTGTACAACCATAACTATCTGTTACAGTAACAGAATAAGTAGTTCCCTGTACACCGGCAGAAATATGAGCAGAAGTAGAGTTGTCTGACCAAAGGTAAGTATATGTTGACTGACCACCAGTAACAGTAGATGTCAATACTGCATCATCAACTTGGTAACAAGTTGCAGTCGTCGTTTCTACGATAGAAACAACAAGAGGTGAAGCTGCGGTATTAATAGTATTAGTATTTGCAGCTGTAGTACAGTTATATGAATCTTCTACTAGGATATTGTAAGTACCAGCAGCAAGACCTGTGAAGGCGTCGGTAGAAGACCAAGTAGTACCATTATCTATTGAGTATTGATATGGTGCAGTTCCACCAGATGCAGTAAAGGTAATTGAACCATCGTTATTCGGGTTACAAGCGTCAGTAACAACCGTAGTATACGTTACTTGAGTTCCTTGTGTAATATTTACGATTACAGTATCAATACATCCGTTTGCATCTTGAACCGAAACCTCATATGCATTTGCTGCTAAGTTGGAATACGTTTGGGTTGCTGCTGTAATTGTTGAGGTTACAGGTGCAGTCATTGAAATGTCGTAAGGTGAAGTCCCACCTGTAGCAGTAACCACAAATTCACCTGTAGAGCCACCGAAACAATTAACATTTACAATTGCTGATGAAACAAGGTCAACAGCAGAGGCAGGTTCGCTAATTGTCGCCGATGCGGTTTCCTGACAACCATTGTCGTCCTCAACAGTAACTGTGTAGGTTCCTGCTAATAAGTTAGACGCAGTTGCTGTACTTTGAGCACTTACATCATCCCATAAATAGGAGTATGAACTAGCAACTGTTCCGCCAGTTGCTGTTGCAGTTACACTACCTGTTGCACTACCGTTACAAAGAACATTTGTAGGAGCGCCAATAGTTACTGCAAGAGCAGCAGGCTCATTAATAGTGATTGTTTGTGTTCTAACACAATTATTATTGTCTGTTAATGTTACTGTGTAAGTGCCAGCTGGCAGGCCAGTAGCAGTGGCAGTATTTTGAATTGGATTTGAATCCCATGAGTACGTATATGGTGCAACCCCTCCGCCACCTAATGCTGTAACAGTTCCATCAGAAACTCCATTACAAGTAAGATCAGTGCCAGTTGTTGTTAAAGTAATTGCAGGAGCTGTTGCAATTGTCGCTGAAACAGTAGTAGAACAAGAATTAGCATCTGTTACTGTTACTGAATAAGTACCTGCTGTCTGGCCAGTAATAGAGGCAGTTGTTTGAGTACCTGACCACAGATAAGTATAAGGAGCAGTTCCGCCAGTTGCAGTAACCGAAGCCTGACCAGTAAACACACCGAAACATAACACATCAACTACTGATGTTGTAGCTGCTAGCGCAGAAGCTGGTTCAGTGAGGGTAACATCAACTGTTGCCGTACAATTAGATTGGTCTTTGATTGTAAATGTATAAGTGCCAGCAGCTAAAGAACCAAAAGTTGCGCTTGCCTGGAAATTCGTTCCGTCTATTGAATAGGTATAAGTACCTGTGCCTCCAGCCCCAACTAGAGTTACTGAACCTGTACTTTGACCTAAACATGCAACATTTGTTTGAGCAGATGCGCTCACAGATAAAGCTGTTGATGGAGAGGTAACTGTAACTGAGGCAGTAACCTCACAATCATTTGCATCTTTCACTGTCAGTGTATACGCACCAGCTGCTAAAGATGTAAATGAAGTAGTCGATTGGAAACTTGTTCCGTCAATTGAATAAGTATAAGGAGGTGTGCCACCTGAAGCGCTTGCGGCTATTGAACCATTAGACAAACCAAAACAAGCAGCTGTTGCAGTTCCAACAGGAATTATCGCAGTAGGTTCCGTGATGGTAACATTTGGACCAGTTGATGTACAACTAGATAAAGTACTTGACGCAACTACAGTATACGTTCCTGCAGGTAAGTTGCCTACAATATATACGTAACCCGTAGCAGGTGCACCACTGAAAGGAACTTGTTGTGAGTATGATTGATTTGTAGTTTGATTGGTAACTGTTAATACACGAGGAGCTGTACCACCGCCAGTAATCGTACCGGTGATTTCTCCAGTTGTAGCGCCATTACATACTATTGTAGCTGTTTGAGAGACGTTTGAAAGTGTCAAAGCAGCAACATTAGATAATGTAATCGTATTTGATACAACAGTATTGCCACAGAGATCAACTACAGTTAATACATATCCAGGTGCATTTGCAGCTGATAAGTTAGTTGGTGCATTTGATGGAGAAGCTGCGTATGCTACACCATTTCTTGTCCAAGAATAACTAGAGGCTGTTCCACCTGTAAGAGTTACAGTAGCTGAACCCGATGCAGTTGAACCACATGGTTGGTCATCAACCGCAATAGCTACAGCTGTGATTGGATCGTTAAATGTAACTGATACTGGTTGAATATCAGTACAGCCGGCTGCTGTCGTACCTAAAACATAGTATGTTCCTGTAGCATTTACTGCTGAAGGGCTTGCTAATGCTGTTGTTGCTGCATTATCTGTCCAATAAGTGTATGTAAGACCAGCCGTTGAGCCTGAGGTAACTGAGGCCGCTGTAATATCAACTGTTGAAGGAGTACATGCCGCTGCTGGATCTGTAATAGTAACGGTTGGTAATGCATTAACCGTGCCTGACAATGCAACATTTTCAGTAGTTGCTCCAGTGGAGGCGATGGTTAAATTTCCACTTGGCGTTCCTACTGCTGCAGATGCACTCATACGAACATAAATAGTAGTAGCCGCTACCGTACCTCCCGATTGAGCTAAAGTAACAGAAGTAGAGTATGTTGTTCCATCTGTTGATATTTCGTAACCAGTAGGAGCGGTTAAAACCATGTCAGCAGTCAGCTGAGTTCCAGAAACAGATGTTGTTTGACTAGTAGAAGTCGAACCAAAACATGCCGTAAACCCAGAAAGTGAAGTTGGTGTTGCTGCAACAGCCGAGGTTACAACATAATTTTGTCTCACTTTAAAATTTGTAGAATAATAAGTGTGTTGAATAATATCATTTTTACCATCATTATCAATATCGGCCGAGCGAATTGTTTGGATAGTATATGAATCCAAGTAATTTGGGGAACTAAAAGTTATATTTCCGCCCGTTGTTGAAGTATTCGTAAAACAAATGTTTGAACCAGAATTTGAATTGGGAATTAAAATTTCTTTTTTTCCATCACCGTTAAAGTCACTAGCTATTACGTTCAACGCAAAACCCGACCCTGAAAATGAATAAGAATTAAAAGTGAGGTTCGAAAAGGAGAATGCACCAGATGTATTGTTTGTAAAAACAAAAAGCGTGTTTGCTTGCGTAGCAAAAATGTCTAATTTATTGTCATTATTCAGGTCAGCAAAACCTAATGAATGCCTTCCTGAGTAAGAACCTGCTGCAATTACATAAGATTGAGTTTGAACAGAGCCAAAAGATCCACTAGAATTAGGAACAAAATATGCTGTACCTGTAAAAATACCAAATATGTCGTTGTCCCCATCTAAGTCAATATCGACGAATACAAAATCATAAACAGTCGAACCGATTGGTAGGACACTTGAAGTTCCAACACTTAAAGTCCCACTTGTTGAAGTATTTGGTAACAATGTAATGGTCGTGCTGCCATATTGAGCTACACCAGCTATGTCATCTTTACCATCACCAGTATAATCAGCGAACACTAACCTGGCTATTGAGTTTGGAGCTACAATCGTTTGTTTTGCAGAAAATGAAATACTACCAGAAGTAGACGTGTTGAAAAAAACATCAATGTTGTTGGATGCAGAAACTACAATGTCCATTTTACCATCTCCGTCAATGTCTGAAGTATAAATATTTGCGGGGCTACTCGAAGTTGTCAAAGAAATCGCGGGATCAAAGGAAGATGCACTTATAGTTACTCCTGTGTGTATATTGGGAAAAACTTGTGCATTAGTTGAAGAAACCCTTGCCACGTCAATCTTGCCATCCCCATCAAAATCAGCAACAACAGTGCCGCTGTGTTGTACACCACCACTTGTCGTGTTGGAAGAAGCACTAATAGTGACATCAGATAAGAAAGAGCTATTAGTAATCGTCTGCGCTTTGATACCCACCAAACTGGCAAGCATTATTGCCAATACTCCTAATGATTTTACAAATAGATTTGTTTTTTTCATACGTTTAGGTATAAATTGTTCATGAGATTGTGAAACAAAATGATTGTTTAACGTTGTTGAATTAGAGCTATTAGTCATTCGATT
>ENA-OREM01000159-OREM01000159.1-marine-metagenome-genome-assembly--contig:-NODE-159-length-58550-cov-10.517401_pt1 | contig 58550 bp, 64 predicted proteins | sample MGYA00248623_ERZ508561 | MGnify/ENA primary metagenome ERZ508561 (study PRJEB26227, sample SAMN06264494) | marine metagenome | isolation source: Columbia River Estuary | place: USA:Columbia River...
TGGATGCTGAGAGGATTTAGGCAATTTGATGCACCAGTTTCTTTGGTTCTAACATATGACAAATATCTTGAACCAGCTGCAATTAGTCAGTTTGGTCTGGGTTCTTTGGCGTATGGAATAATACTAGCTGCTTGGGAAAGAGGTGTTGGGTGTGTTATTAACGGTCAAGGCATAATGCAGTCTCACATTGTTAGAGAGTATGCAAAAATTCCTGATGATCAAAATATAATGATATGTATAGCTATGGGTTATCCAGATGAAAGCTTTGCTGCAAATGACGTAAGATCAGTCAGAGCAAATAATAAGGATTTTGTTAAATATCTTGGTTTTGATAACGAGTAGTTTATTTAATAACTTTTTTTATTCCTTCAATCGATATAAGCATTCCTTGATGAATTGCTTCAGCAAAAATATCAGGCTCTATCTCAGTAGACCAATTTAAGACACACGAATGATCTGAATCTTCCTCAATCTGAATAGTTGCCAGATGATGGTCAATTGGAGTTCTTGTTTCTATAGCCGAGTATTGGAGTGTCATGGCATCATTATCAAGTAATAAAATCTGTTCTTTTATTTTGCCCATACCCTCCATTTCAAAAACTCTACAGTCGCCTTCTAAATCTATTCTATTGATTGTTGGAACCCAGTCACATCTCGTGATATCAGATAAAATCTTCCATAAAGTAGAAGCGGAGCAACCTATGGAAGTTTTTTCTTTTAATATTTTCATACTAGATATCTCAAATTTATTTTTTAAGTCTTTTATATAAATTGATTATTCCATAGAGAAGCCAAATAACAACAAAACCCCACCATAATGCAAAAAACCAGTCATTTTTTGTTGTGCCGTTCCAGTCAAGCCACTCAAATACAATGCCCTCCATAAAAAGATCAAAGGAAAGTAGTACAAAAAAACCAAATACCCAGATTAAAAAGAAATTTGTATTTGTTGCGTTATTTAATTTCATGAGTGCCACACCATAAAAAAGGTCATAATAAAAATTGCAGCTATGTGAGCATTTTTGTTTAGCGGACTAATATTCTTATGAAAAAAAAATTTAAAATCATTTGCTAGAAAATATTTCATGCTCCAAAAAAATATAAGCAGAGAGGTAAACAATAAAAACCACGGCGCATCTTTTGCGAAATTAAATCCCTCTTCTGAAATTATAATTGCTGCTGAGACCAGCCATAATAAATATAAAGTTGAGTAAATTGAGTAACAGTTCTTTATAAATGTTCTCATAGATGCTGAATTAACAATGTGGGAACATTGTTTGTATGAGATTTGATTGTTGCAACCAGTGTATTTTCTTTAATGCCTTTTTTTATAGGAGTGACTTCTACTCCTTGATTTAAAAGTCTATTGCGAGCCTCTTCAATTGAATCAACCTGCCAGGATAAACCCCAAAGTTTATCAGCCGCCCCTTGTTCATCTTTTTTTTCAATAACCTCTATTGTTGCTTTATTGCACCTAAAAAACAGCATTCTGCTTTTCCACGCTTCAACATATTTATCAAGTGCAAGCCTTATATTGTATATATCTCTATAAATATCTATAAAACCATCGGCATCATTGGTTTGAATTACCACATGGTCTAATTTGTTTACTACAGATTTATCATCATTCTTAAACTCTGTGAGACTTCCTTTTGTATGCTGAATAATAAAAGCAAAGACACCTCTTGTTAGCTCTGGTGGTAGGAATAAATTTTTCCACTCTCTTGTTGCGCCATCTCTAAAATTTACTCCTTCTCCATCTGAAATTTCACCAAGTGCATAACCTTTTTTTTGTAAAACCTCATAACACTTGCCTATGTCTTTTGTTCCAAGAACAATTCCGATTAATCCTTCACCGCTTTCTTGCAGATAATAATTTACCAAAGCAGCACCAAGGCCCTCTCCCTTAGCAGCTAATAATTCAAAGTAAGTGTTTTGAAAATTAAATAAAGAGTTCTCGGTACCAAGCTCCTTGTGCTCTCCTCTCCATACAGGCTTTGCTCCAAAGATTTTTGTATAGTTTTCCTCGGCTAAATCCAAGTCTGAAACAGCAATAATTAAGTGATCTAAAGCATTGATCATAATATTTATTAATCTTCTTCTTTGTCTTTATTTTTAACTTCTACTTTTATTTGGATATCAACGTCCTCTAAGCTTTCTAATTTTTCTAAATCTAATCCTTCAAGTAAATTTTCTAAATCCAATCCTTCAAGGACTTTCATATTTTGCAGTAAATCTAGTTCCTTAATTCCCTCTATATCAGAAACATCACCATTTTTATAATCTGATTTCTTGATAATCATATGTTTTTTCATACCTTTTTCTTTTTGTGGCTTTACATAATCATCAAATAAAATCGCCCCTCCAATTAAAGATCCTAATATTAGGGCTTGTATATATTTCTCATTCATGATTTTTGTCTCCTTATTAAATTAATAGACATTAAAATATTATAATTTGTTCAATAGTTTATCTAAAAGGCATTATCTTAAATTCTTTTGTAATTAAGTATCGAATTGTTATAGCTAAAAATAAAGGAAGACCAGAGGCTGTAAGATGAATAAAAACCTCATCTTTGCTTTCGTCTAATATTGATGCAAACAACATAAAACAAGATATGAAGAAACCTATCCAGTGGACAGTTCTTGCAATGTTACTTCTCAAAATTAAAGCTCGTTTAAACTATTAACAAGCTCCTTGTTTTCAAGCTTTTCAATATATTCCAGAGATTTAAGATTATCTTCTAGTTGCTTAACATTAGATGCTCCAAGGATTACGGTGGAAACATTTTTATTTAATAGGCACCAAGCTATAGCAAGCTTTGTTGGGTCTAAATTATAGTCTTTGGCTATATCAATATAAGATGAAACCTTCTTCATTCTTTCTTGGCCCCTGTCAGAATCAATCATATGTTTGCGCAGCCATTCATAACCCTTGAGTGATGCCCTGGAGCCTTCTGGCACGCCGTCCAAATATTTTCCAGTTAGTGCACCAGATGCCAGCGGTGACCAAATGGTTGTTCCCATTTTATATTTTTCAAAAATTGGCCTATATTCAACCTCAAATCTTTCTCTATCTAACAAGTTATATTGTGGCTGTTCCATAGTTGGGGGTGTCAAATTATTTGCTAGTGCAAATTCATAAGCTTCTTCAATTTCCTGTGCCGTCCATTCAGATGTGCCCCAATATAAAATCTTTCCTTGGGTTATTAAATTATGCATAGCCCAAACAGTTTCCTCAATTGGAGTGTCAGGATCGGCCCTATGACAAAAAAATAGATCTAAGTAATCAACCTGTAATCTTTTAAGAGCCTGATTACAGGCTTCTGTTACATGTTTTCTACTCAAGCCCATTTGGGTTGGAAGTGGGTTGTCGTGTGCTCCAAAAAAAACTTTTGAGCTAACACAGTATGAATCTCTTGATCTATTAAGTGTTTTAAGCGCCTCTCCCATAACAATTTCTGACATGCCTCTTTCATATCCCTCAGCATTGTCAAAAAAATTTACGCCAGAATCTAAGCATAGGCCAAACATTTTTTCAGCTAGCTTAGAGTCAACTTGTTTATGAAAAGTTACCCATGAACCAAAAGATAGCTCTGAAATTTTTAAGCCAGAATTTCCAAGCTTTCTATATTGCATTTTCTAAAGCTTTTTAAATAGCAAAGTCATCCTATCACTTTCTCCAATGTCGATATATTTTTCTTTATCGACATCTTTAAGCCTAAGGTTCGGCGGAAGAGTCCAGACCCCTTTTGGATGATCTTTAGTATCTTTGGTATTTGCATTAATTTCTGAGCTTGCAACTAAAGTGAAGCCGTGTTTCTTTGCAACCATAATTGCATGTTCTTCTGTTACGTAGCCGCTTTTTTTCATTGCATCCATTGAAGTGCCTGAATTAGCTCTGTGTTCAACAACACCAAATATGCCTCCGGACTTTAGTGCTTTGTAGCTATTAGCAAAAATAAGATCTATCTGTGGACCCAGCCAGTTATGCAGATTTCTAAATGTAAGGACTGCATCCACACTTCCTTCGCTAGCAAGTTCTGAACTCAGATCAACTATATAAACATTGTCATACATTGGTTTTTCTGCGATTTTCTTTTCGTATGCTGCCCTGCTATTTTTAAAATAAGCTCTATCTGAGTTTTTATCAAAATGTGCCGCTATGAGAAGTCCAGGCTCATGCAGATAGTTGGCAAGAATTTCAGTGTACCAACCTCCTCCAGGTGACAGTTCGACAACCTTCATGTCTGGTTTAATTTCAAAAAAGGTTAAGGTCTCATAGGGGTTTCTATAGCTATCTCTTAAGACATAACTAGGAGTTCTTTCTTTGCTGGATATTGCGGTTTTTAAGTCATGCGCATATCCAGATGAGCTAAAACAAAAAATAGTTACAATTGTTAATAATCTTATATATTTATTCATGACTCCATTCTAAACCCAGTCCTATAATATTAACAATATAATAAAAAATTAAATGTAACCTTTACTTCTCATATGTATAATGATAAGTTTGCGTTACATTAATTTGGAGAACTTAAATGATTGACGATTTAGCACATGTTATGGGTGTTTTAACTGGATGGGTTGCTGTCTTGATGCCTGTACTTTTATTTTGGGTTATTTTTCATTTCAAAACAAAAGAAGAAATAAAAAAATATGACTCTATTTTGGAAATTGCTGAAGCAGTTGAAAAATTTGAAAAAAAATAGGAGAAAGTGATGAATCCAGAAATAGTAATACCCGCACTGGGAATGATAACAGGAATAATACTTCCGTTAGGAGTCTTTGTTTGGTTATATTTAGAAAGCAAAGATAAAAACAAAACAATTTTAGAGATATCTAAAAACATTGATGATCCATCAAAGCTCGAAGACTTGGTGGGCTTGCTTGATGAAAGGAAAAAAGAACCAATTGATTATAGAAGAAGTGGCGTTGTAACGCTTTTCGTTGGTATTGGTCTCTTTCTTTTTGGTATTTTCTTTTTAGGAAATATCTTAAAGGGTGTTGGAGCGCTAGTGGCCGCTATTGGTATTGGCCAAATTATTGCTGGTTATCTATATCCAAATACAAGTGAAGAAATTACAAATATAGTAGATGAATTCGAAAAAAAATGACGTACTTTAAAAGATTTTTTAAAGGTGCTTACAAAAAGTATAAGAATGGGTAAAAATCATCAAAATCTTCTAAATAATCTTGAAGAGTTAAGAAAAGCATCCAATCTAACCCAGCAAGACCTATCTGAGAGCGCAGAGGTTTCTAGAAAAAGTATCAACGCAATAGAAAATGGAATCTATGTACCATCTACTGTTCTTGCATTAAAAATTGCTAAGACTTTAAAATGCAAAGTTGAAGATATTTTTAAGTTGCCTTAGTTATCAATAAACTAAAAAGGATACGAAATGAAAAATAATAAAAAAAATAATAATAATTCAGGTTCTATGATTGGTGTAGGGACTGCTATAGGAGCAGCAGTTTTTGCGGCCACAGGCGAACCAGTGTGGATCGCAGTAGGTGTTGCTATTGGTGCAGCACTTAGTTGGCGAATACCAAATGATGACTAAGAAAAAGTAGAAAGATATTAAGCTTTACAAACCGGCAAAAAATTTGGCAATTGATATATGCTTTTTTCAGAATTTGATTGATCTTCCATATCAATAGTTAAATTAAATGCCTCATCAAATGAGCTTGGGTCATAGACTTCAACTTCAATAAAAACATCTCTATAACGATCAAAGTAATCTATTCCAGTTTCTCGTATTATCCTTTTGTTGAGAGGCCTCTCTTCAAAATCAATTGTTTTTTCATGAAGCATTGGTACGGGAAGAAATGCCAATCCCCCAGGTCTTAGAACCCTTTGTATTTCTCTTATAGCTTTTTTATCATTTCTTACGTATTCCAAAACATGAGATGCAAAAACGAGATCAAAGGATTTGTTTGGGTACGGTATCTCTTCTATATCAAATTGATGGTCTACATCTTTTCGATAAAGATCAGATGAAATATAGCTTTTGAATCTCTTTTTAAAAAATTTTCTTAAGGAATTTTCTGGTGATATATGAAGAACGTCTGTTTCAGCAGCTTTTTTATCATCATATATTTTATCTATAACCAACCTGGCCAGCCTAGCCCTCTCTAATTCCCCGCATTTTGGGCATTTAGCACGAAGTCGGTTGTTTTTGTCCATGAATGGTCCGTGGTATTTACATATGGGGCAGCTGAATTTGTCCTTAGATTTAAAATTAACTAGCTTAAATAGTGGCGCCCTAAGTCCTTTAAGAAAATATTCTACTTCTTTGAATTTTCCTTCGTTATAGCCGTCTCCTTTTCTTTTTCTTCCCATAATTTTAAGAATAATTATTTTTTAAATCCACTGATCATTTTCTGCTGTTAGCTCATTTTTAACATCACCAGTATTAACGACGCCTCTTGGTTCTACCAACATAATTTTTGCTTCTTTTTCAGCGAACGGTTTGTGCTTCTTTCCCTTAGGAACAACTATCATCTCACCTGCCTCGAGTTCAACAGTCTCATCTTCAAATTCAATGCCCATTTTGCCTTCTAAGACAATAAAAACTTCATCGGTGTCCTTATGAGTATGCCAAATGAATTCATTTTCAATTTTAGCAAGCTTGAATTGATATTCATTCATTTCAGCAATGACTTTGGGTGACCATGTGTCATTAAATCGTTTAAATTTAGATAAGAGGTTTATTTTGTTCATTTGGTTCATTTGGTTCATTTGGTTTGCACCGAGAAATCTATCTTTATTCAACTGTAACGGAGTAAATGAACCTCGACTTTCATTCTCCACTATTTCTGCAGTGTTTGAAAGTGTTGGGATTTGATTGCATGAGTTCCCCATTTGCTAGCTGGATTATACTAAAGTTAATGCAAATATTATTGCTCCAATGATAAAGAATGTAAAAAATATTAGGTTTAGCCTGAAAAGAAAACTAATTAATCTAAGAATTAATAGAGAGTCTTTTTTTGATAATGGTCTAAAAATAAAATTAAAAATCAATCTTGCAAAGTTGAATGTTTTTCTTAATAAAGATTTAATTAAATTACGAATTAATTTAAAGAATAACTTAAGGAATGGAGGCAGAACATATTTTATTACTAAAGAAGTAATCCAATATAAGAATAAAAATTCTAGCTTGCCATCATTTTCTGTTTGTTTCTCTAGTTTTCTTATTTCATGGTTTTTTGATCTCTCAGCTCTTTCCCTTTCCCTTATTTCTCTCTCGTGTTCTGTATATTTTTTTCTCATGATGTTTGTAGAACTAAATTTCTACTATCTAAAATAATTAAAAAGAATTCTCTCAAGAACATCTAGTTGAATTTTTTTTGTATTACTGATTTCAATCATATTTTCCCAATATTCTTCTAGATGTTTAATGTTTGCATATTTCTCTAACATTAAATTTTTGGACATCACTGAGTCATATATTGGAAGTCCAGGAAATTGTTTATTTTGTAAAGTTAAAAATCTAGTATGTTTTGTAATAAAAGCAACATTAATAAATTTATTTAAATTATTGAATTTAATAATTTCATTTAATAAGTTCCCAACGCTAGTTGAGTTAAAAGAAGAGTTGATAAGTTCAATATAAGACTTTGAATTAAAATTTTTTTTAAAACCTCCGCCTTTGACATAAATATACCTTCCCTCTCCTCCACCCCAAAGTTGAATAGTATGAAATAGGTCTTCTATCGATATTGTTGATCTTTTGTTATAAAAACTTTCAACAGTATTTTTAATTGTTTCTTCAAACCTTGAAATGCAGTTTAGTGTTATATCCTTGTCGAAATATTTTTTTGTAATATCTTCATAACCTTTTTTTTCTAGGTTCGTTTTCATGGTTTTGATTGCAGATATTGCTTTTTCGCCTAGTGGTTCAATTTTGATATCTTTGTATAGATGGTTTTCAATTATTTTTAGTGCTAGCTCTTTTTGGAATTTCATAAAAATATTCTGCCATAACTTACCGTCAATGTCGTACAAATACATACCGGAGATCGCAACAAGTCATATCAACCACTCATGACTTTCGCTATCACAAAAAAATAGGTGAAAATTTTAGGGTTATTTTTACTAGGATTAATTTGTGGTGATTCTTGAAACCCCCGCAGATTGGGGGATTAAAATGAAAGTCGTTATAAACTTACTCCACCGTGACTGATTTAGCTAAATTTCTTGGTTGATCGATATCGGTTCCTCTTAAAAGAGCAACTTCATAAGACAGTATTTGAAGCGGGATGTTATAAACGATTGGAGTCATAAAGAAATCACATTTTGGCATATGAATTAAATGTCCTGCCTTCACATCCATATTGACTGATGGGTCTGCAAAAACATATAAAGTGCCGCCCCTCGCTTTTACTTCCTCAAGATTTGAGATTAGTTTTTCTGCTATTTCACTTTCTGGAGCTAAAGCTATAACGGGCATATTTTCATCAATAAGTGCTAGTGGACCATGTTTTAATTCACCAGCTGGATAAGCCTCAGCATGTATGTAGGAAATTTCTTTAAGCTTTAAGGCGCCCTCCTTTGCAATGGGATAAAAGATACCTCTTCCTAAAAATAATGCATTATCTTTGTTAGCAATACTCGGTGCTATTTCAATCATTTTTTCTTTACAAAGAAGTGCTTCTGCAATGGTTTCGGGAAGAAGCCTTAGTGCTTTAATAATTCTTCCTCTTAAAAGAGGGTTTAAATTTCTGCTTTTAGCCAATGAAAGTGCAAGCAACATTAGTCCGGCTAATTGAGTTGTAAAAGCTTTTGTTGAAGCAACTCCTATCTCAGGGCCGGCATTAGTAAATAATGAAAAATCTGATTCTCTTGCAAGAGAACTTGTTGGAACATTACAAATAGTTAAAGAAGCTAAATAATCTTTTTCCTTTGCATAATTAAGCGCTGCCAGTGTGTCTGCTGTTTCTCCAGATTGAGAAATGGTTATAAGTAATGAGTTCTTGTCTACGTGAGGGTTTCTATACCTATACTCGCTTGCATAATCTATTTGGCAGGGCAACTCAGCTATTGAAGAAAACCAGTTGGCAGCAACTCTACCCGCATGAAGGCTGGTTCCACAAGCAACGATTTGAATGCGTTCAACCTTTGAAAAAAGATCACTAGAGCCAAGGCCAAAAATATTGTCTAAAACATCTTCACCACCAATTCTTCCATCGATAGTGTTTGATACTGCCTCGGGCTGCTCATAGATTTCTTTTTCCATAAAATGCCTAAAGTCGCCCTTAGAGGTGGCTTGGCTCGAAATATCTATATGAGTCACATCTCTAGTAACTTCTACTTTTGACGAGTCATAAATTTTATATTCTTCTGCTGATATGGATGCTACATCACCATCTTCTAGAAAAATAAAGTCATTGGTAAGTTGAGCTATTGCTAGAGGGTCTGAGGCTGCAAACATTTCATCTGTTCCAAGGCCAATTAAAAGTGGTGACTTATTTCTTGCTACAACTAAATTTGAATTATCCTTTAGATCGATTGCTGCTATGGCATATGCTCCATCTAATTTTTCTTTTGCAAGATACATAGCATCGATCATTGAGTTGCCCTTGTTAATAAAAAGATCAAGCAAGTGAGCTATAAGTTCAGAATCTGTTTGGGATGTAAAATCGTATCCCTCAGCAATCAAAGATTCTCTTAGCTCCACATAATTTTCAATAATCCCGTTATGGACTATATAAACAGAATCTTTTGATTTATGGGGGTGAGCATTTGCTTCAGAAGGCTCGCCGTGGGTTGCCCATCTTGTGTGAGCTATGCCAAGCTTGCTTTTTGGTTTCTCCGCAATCATCTTTTCTTCAAGAAGCTGAACTTTGCCAACAGTTCGAAGATGTGCAATAGAGTTTTCTTGGTGAAGCGCGATTCCAGCAGAGTCATATCCTCTGTACTCCATTTTATGGAGCCCTTGAACTAGCAGTTTTCCGACACTTCTAGTTGATGCCGCAGCTATAATCCCACACATGTTTAATCCTTTTTCTTAGACCAATTTTCTTTATTGTTTTGTTTGCCCCTTGCCACGCCCAGCCCATTATCTGGAATATCTTTTGTAATTACAGAACCTGCTGCAACGGTTGCATTTGAACCAACTGTTACTGGTGCGACGAGTGCTGTGTTGCTCCCAATAAAGCTGTCATCCCCTATGGATGTTTTATATTTGTTGGTGCCGTCATAGTTACAAGTTATCGTTCCTGCACCAATATTGGTTGATTTACCGACTTCTGTATCGCCAAGATAAGTAAAATGATTGGCTTTTGAGCCTTCGCCCAGTGTTGAGTTTTTTGTTTCTACAAAATTTCCAACTTTAGCAGAATTTTCAATTTGGCTGCCCTCTCTTAGTCTGGCATATGGGCCTATGACACAGTTTGAACCAATCATTGCTTGATCTATGTGAGAAAAAGCCTCAATTTTTGTATCGCTGCCTACTGTTGCATTCTTTAGTATCGTATTTGCTCCAATAGATACGTTATCTCCAAGAATGATATTGCCTTCTAGTATTACATTAACATCTATTGAGCAATCATTGCCTGCCTGAACGTCACCCCTAACATCCAGCCTTGATGGGTCTGCAACAGTAACGCCATTGTTGATTAAATCCTGTGCTTTCATGTCTCTGTATAGTGCCTCTAGCTCAACTAACTCAGCCTTGTTGTTAGCACCCTTTACTTCGTTATTAGATGCTTCATGTGTCTTAATTTTATACCCTTTTTCATTAATTATTGAAATTAAATCTGTAAGGTAATACTCTCCGGCGGCATTATTATTATTAATTATTGATAAGCCCTCATCTAAAAGAGACTTGGGCCCACACAAAACGCCCGTAAATATTTCATTTATTTCTCTTTCTACATCTGTTGCATCTTTCTCTTCAACTATAGATAAAGCATTTCCGCTATCGTCTTTAGCAACCCTTCCATAACCATATGGATTATCTAAGACGGTTGTCAGTATTGATAAGGAGTCATCGGATGTTTCTATTAATTTTCGAAGAGTATCTTCTTGTATAAGAGGAACATCTCCATATAAAACCAGCACCTTTGATTCTTTTTCAACCTGAGTTAGTCCGCACTTAACCGCATCACCTGTTCCAATTGCTTTTGGTTGTTCCGCAATGCTTATTTCTAGATTATATTCATTTGCTTCTTTAATTACAGAGTCTTGGTCAAAGCCAACAACTAATGTAATTTTGGGGCTTATCTTTCCTGCGGTTGTACAAATTTTATGCAGCATGCTTGTGCCACCAATCCTTTGAAGGGATTTAGCTTTTTTTGATTTCATTCTTGAGCCCTCTCCGGCTGCAAGAACTATGGTATGTACGCTCACAATAAATTAAAGGTTAAATGACTACCTTACTGGTTTTTGCGTAATTTTTGAATAGTTTTTAATCTAGCAACTGCTTCGGCTAGTTGAGCGGAAGCTTTTGCATAATCAAGGCTTGCATCTTTATTTGCTAGCTCTTGTTCAGCAGCTTCTTTTGCTTTTAGGGCTTCGGACTCATCAAGACTCTCAGCTCTCTCAGCTGTATCAGATAAAACAGTTACTAAGTCTGGCTGAACTTCTAAAAACCCGCCAGAGCAAAAAAATGCCTCTTCTTCTGATCCGTTTTGAACCCTAACCGGTCCTGCCGCCAGTCCTGTTAACAAGGGTGTATGTCCAGGAGCAATACCAAGCTCACCAAGAGTTCCGGTTGCATAAACCATAGTGGCCTCTCCGGAATAAATCTCCTCACTTGAAGAAACTATGTTGATCTTGATAGTACTCATACTTATAAAGTTTTTGCTTTTTCTACAGCTTCTTCGATGGTTCCTACCATGTAGAAGGCTTGTTCTGGTAGGTGATCATAGTCACCGTTTAATATTCCTTTAAAAGCTTTAATGGTGTCTTCAAGAGAAACATATTTTCCAGGCGTGCCGGTAAAAATTTCAGCAACAAAGAAAGGTTGTGATAAGAATCTTTGTGCTTTTCTTGCTCTTGCTACTAATTCTTTGTCTTCTTCAGAAAGCTCATCCATACCAAGAATTGCAATAATATCTTTAAGCTCATTATATCTTTGTAAGATTTGTTGGACTCCTTGGGCAACATCATAATGATCGTTACCGACAACAAATGGGTCTAGCTGTCTGCTTGTTGAGTCAAGCGGATCTACAGCAGGATAGATTCCTAGCTCAGAAATTTGTCTTGATAGAACAACGGTTGCATCCAAGTGAGCGAAAGTTGTTGCAGGAGAAGGGTCAGTCAAGTCATCTGCCGGAACATAAACAGCTTGAATAGATGTTATAGACCCAGTCTTTGTAGAAGTGATTCTCTCTTGAAGTGCTCCCATTTCTTCAGCAAGTGTTGGCTGGTATCCAACAGCTGATGGCATTCTTCCTAACAGTGCTGACACTTCAACACCGGCCAATGTATAACGATAAATATTGTCAATAAACAATAGGACATCTTTACCCTCATCCCTGAAGCTTTCAGCCATAGTTAATCCTGTTAATGCTACTCTCAGTCTGTTTCCAGGAGGCTCGTTCATTTGCCCATATACCATAGCAACTTTAGACTCACCAAGGTTATCAATATTCACAACACCTGATTCTTGCATTTCGTAATAGAAATCGTTACCTTCTCTGGTTCTTTCGCCAACACCAGCAAACACAGAAAGACCTGAATGTTGAAGAGCAATATTGTTAATAAGTTCCATCATGTTAACTGTCTTACCAACACCAGCTCCTCCGAATAAACCAATTTTTCCACCCTTAGCAAACGGGCACATTAAATCAATAACTTTAATACCTGTTTCAAGAACATCATTTGAGGCAGATTGGTCTGTGTAGCTAGGTGGTTTTCTATGAATTGGCATCTTTTGTTTTTCACCAATGGGTCCCTTTTCATCGATAGGATTTCCCAGAACATCTACAATTCTTCCAAGAGTCTCAGGTCCTACAGGAACTGATATGGGTGCATTTGTTCTTGAAGCTATAAGCCCTCTTTTTAAACCCTCGGTTGCTCCCATAGCAATTGTTCTGACAACACCATCGCCAAGCTGCTGTTGAACTTCAAGAGTTGTGCCACTCTCATCAATCATTAGTGCTTCATATACTTTTGGTATGTTATCTTTTTCGAATTCGACGTCGATAACCGCTCCAATGATTTGTGTAATTATTCCGTTGCTCATATTTTTCTCCTTAAACTGCTGCTGCGCCGCCAACTATCTCTGAGAGCTCTTGTGTGATAGCTGCTTGTCTTACGTTGTTATATAAAAGTTCTAATTCTTTGATTAAATCGCCAGCATTATCTGTAGCGTTTTTCATGGCAATCATCTTTGCTGCTTGTTCGCATGCATTATTTTCTATTACTGCTTGATAGACCAACGATTCGATATATCTTGTAAGCAGGCCGTCCAACAATTCTTTTGCCTCGGGTTCATATATATAATCCCATTGTGATGGACTTGAATCATCTTGTTCTTCTGGTGCGAGAGGAATTAATTGCTCTACATTTGGTTGTTGAGTCATGGTGTTTACAAAACCATTTGCACACAAATATGCTTGATCTATATCACCGTTCTTGTGCATATCTAAAACAACTTTGGTTAATCCAATTAAGTCATCCGGGTTTGGTTTATCGCCTAACTTTTCAGCGACTGCAACCACCTGCCCACCAACACTTTTAAAAAATCCAGCTGCCTTAGTTCCTATTAGAGCAAAGCATGATTCAATTCCTTGCTCATTAAGCTCAGCTGACTTCGCTATCACTTGTTTAAAGAGGTTTATATTAAGTCCCCCGCACAAGCCTTTGTCAGATGAAACAACAATAAAACAAGCTTTTTTTGCTGATCTTTCTTCATAGAAAGGATGAGGATATTCGGAATTAGCTAAAGCTATATGAGAAATGACATCCTTAATTTTTAAAGAATAAGGCCTGCCCTCAAGCATAGTGTCTTGAGTTTTTTTCATTTTGCTTGCAGCAACCATTTCCATAGCCGAAGTAATTTTCTGCGTGCTTTTTATGCTCGCAATCTGCTTTCTTACTTCTTTTGTATTAGCCATTATCTAAATTAAAATGTTTGTGTCTTTTTAAAATCTTCTACAAGTGCTTTAAATTGACCTTCAATGTCATCATTCCAGTCACCTGTTGAATTTATTTGTTTCTCTAACTCACCTTTTTCTGACGTTAGATATCCATGAAGCGCTTCTTCAAAATCTAATATTTTATCTACTTCAACATCTGCCATGTAGCCTCTGTCAGCAGCAAACAAACTTAAGGCCTGTTGCGCCACGCTCATAGGGGCATATTGTTTTTGCTTTAATAGCTCTGTAAAAGCTTTACCATTTGCAAGTTGCTGTTTGGTTGCATCATCTAAGTCTGATGCAAACTGTGAGAAAGCCGCTAATTCACGGTATTGTGCTAACGCCGTTCTAACTCCACCAGCCAACTTTTTCATAATTTTTGTTTGTGCCGATCCACCAACCCTAGACACTGAAAGCCCTGGGTTAATAGCCGGTCTTACTCCAGAATTAAAAAGCTCTGTTTCTAGATATATTTGACCATCAGTAATTGAAATAACGTTTGTTGGAACAAATGCCGACACATCGCCTGCAAGTGTTTCAATAATGGGTAAAGCTGTTAGTGACCCTGTCTTGCCCTTTACTTTTCCTTCAGTAATTTGTTCTACATAGTCTGCGTTAACTCTAGCAGCTCTTTCTAATAATCTTGAATGAAGATAAAAAACATCACCAGGATATGCTTCTCTTCCTGGAGGTCTCTTTAAAAGTAGTGATACTTGTCTATATGCAACAGCTTGTTTTGATAAATCATCATAAACAATTAAAGCGTCTTCACCCTTATCTCTGAAATATTCTCCCATGGTGCATCCAGCATAGGCTGAAAGATATTGCATTGGTGCTGGATCGGCCGCTGTGGCTGAAACAACGATGGTGTGCTCCATTGCTCCATACTCTTCAAGCTTTCTAACAACGTTTGCCACTGTTGATTGTTTTTGTCCGATAGCCACATATATACATTTAATGCCTGTTCCTTTTTGGTTGATAATTGCATCAATAGCAACTGCAGTTTTGCCTGTTTGTCTGTCACCAATAATTAATTCCCTCTGACCTCTTCCAATTGGCACCATGGCATCAACAGCTTTTAAGCCTATTTGCACTGGCTGATCAACTGATTGACGAGCGATAACTCCAGGAGCCACGACTTCAACCGGCGATGTCCTCTCAGCATTAATTTCTCCTTTTCCATCAATTGGAGCTCCGAGAGTATTTACAACTCTTCCAAGCAGGGCTTCTCCAACAGGAACCTCTAAAACCTTACCCGTGCAAGTAGCTTTTTGTCCTTCAACAATCTCAAGATAATCTCCCAAAACCACGGCGCCAACAGAGTCTTGTTCTAGGTTAAGAGCCATACCTTTTGTTCCGTTTTCAAATTCTATAACTTCACCGTACATAACATCTCCCATACCATGTATCCTTACAATACCGTCGGAGACACTAACAACAACGCCTTCGTTTTTTCTTTCTGCAGAAAGATCAAGACCAGCAATCTTTTCTTTTAGTACGCTGGAAATTTCTGATGGATTTAATTGACTCATTTTTTCACCTTAAAAATTTAATTGGTTTACAAGTTTATTAACCTTTCCTTTTATAGAAAGATCTAATGTTTCATCTCCTATCTTTATAGATAGGCCGCCCATCATTTTTGGGTCTTTTGAAAAATATATTTTGGCATCTTTGCCATATGTTGATTTTAATTTTTTTTCTATGTTTTCTTTTGCCTCTTGGCTAGGCTCGGCCGCAACAAAAACCTCTATTGAGTTTTGATTCTTATGTTTTTCCAACAAGCTTTCATAAATATTATGAATAGATTCAAGTAAATTTAATCGTTTGTTTTCAGCTAAAATTTCTAGGAGTTTTTTTGACGTTTCTGAAATGGTTTCTTCAAACAATTTAACAAGAATATTCACAACCTCTTGTCTTGATAACACGGGGTTTTCTATAGTATTAATAACACCATCTGTTTTGGAAGCGGCTGCAATTGTTTTTAGCTCAACTGCCATTTCTTCCAAAGTATTGGCTTCGTTTGCTGAAGCAAATAATGCTTTTGCATAAGGCCTGGCTAATGGTGTTAGTTCAATCATTGTCTATAATTCCTCTGCCGCTTTTTTGAGAATATCTTCATGTTTCTCTTTTGAGATTTCATCGCCTAGAATCTTTTGAGTTGTGTCAATAATAATGTCTGACATTTGTTGTCTCAGCTCTTCCTTAGCTTTGTTTGTCTCATTCTCTATTGCGGTAGATGCTGATGACATTATTTTTTCTGCCTCAACTTCTGCTTTTGATGATGCGTCGTTCACTATTTGAGAAGCTCTAGCGTTAGCTTTTTCAAGAATCTCAGCCGCCTCAGACTTGGCTTGATTTAACTCTTTATCAAAAGCGAGCTTAGCCTCCTCTAGAGAATCATCAGCTTTTTTTGCAGCCTCAAGACCATCGGCTATCTTTTTTTCTCTCTCTTGCATAACTGCCAAAATTGGTGGATAAATATATCTCCAACATATGGCCACAAAAACAATCATAACGACTGCTTGTGCAAGTAAGGTTGCGTTTATGTTCATATTTCTTTATCTATTTATTTTAAAGAGCAAACAACATGTACATACCAAGACCAACTCCTATCATAGGAACCGCATCGGTTAAACCCATCATTAAAAAGAATCTGCCTTGAAGAAATGGTGCCAACTCAGGTTGTCTTGCTATTCCTTCAATAAATTTGCTGCCTAAGACACCCACTCCGATCCCAGCTCCAATTGCTGAAAGACCCATGGTAATTCCTGCTGCTAATACTTCTATACCTTCCATTTTTTTCTCCTATAAGTTGAGGACTAATGTTCCTCTGTTTCATGTGCCATTGCTAAATATGCAATGGTTAACGCCATAAATATAAACGCTTGAAGTGCCACAATTAAAATGTGGAAAAGCGCCCAAACCAAGTGTAAGCCAAAACCAAGCATGCCAATTGGAATGCTGCTAAAAAACAACATTAAAGCAATCAAAATAAATATCATTTCACCGGCATAAAGGTTCCCAAAGAGCCTTAAGCCTAAAGATATTGGTTTCGCTATAAAATTAACCATCTCTAAAACAAAATTAACTGGTATTAGCCATTTACCAAAAGGATGAAGTGTTAATTCTGCTATGAAATTTTTAAATCCTTTAACTGTAATGCTGTAATAAATAGTTAAGATAAATACAGCAAAAGCCATTCCCAATGTGATGTTTGGATCTGTGGTTGGTACAACTTTAAAATAAAACGATTCAGGGCTTGTTATCCATTCAACACCGCCACCGTCCGCCCCGCCAGAGCCAGCAACAGCATATGCAATATGTCCTGCCAAAACTGGTAAAAAGTCAACGGGAACCAAATCCATTAAGTTCATTAACAATATCCAAACAAAAACTGTCAGCGCTAAAGGCGCTATAAGAGTATTTTTAACGGATCCAAAGAGCGACTGGACGTTGTCCTCTACAAATTCTATACACATCTCAACAAAATTCTGAGCTCCGCTTGGGGCAGAGTTAGAATTCATATCTTTTGGCATGGCCATTTTAAAAACACCGATAAAAACTGCACCAAGAAGAATAGACCAAAATAAAGAATCAACATGAAAAGCCCAAAAACCCATTTTATCTACCATATATGGGTCACAGGTCCAAAAAGAATTGTAAATACCAGCGTCTTCATTAACACCAACCTTTCCACATGTGAGGTTTGTAAGGTGGTGGTTAATGTATGACTCAGTTGTCATTACGTCTTTAGCCATTATATTGAAGCCTCTTTCTTAACAAACATCATCGGGTTTAGAACTGTGTTAATTAGAATAAAAAAAAGCATTGCGCTGATAAATGCGTTTTGCATAAAAGTTGCTGTGAAATATAAGAAAAATACAAAAAGAGCCCATTTTATAGACCAATTATAAGCAGCATGGATTCCATGGTCATTAATCTTTGAGCCAAAATAATATGCAACACTTATGGATGCTAAATAAATTACAGGCAATATAAAGAACATTGAGTTTTGAAGGCTCCCAACAACAAACATAATAATAAGAACAACCCCTAACAATGATTTGTTACTAAAAAGTGTATTTTTGAGGTTTTTCAAAAGGTTGGTATTTTTTCTTAATTAATTGCGGTGAATTATAGAAATTTATGGTCTTATAAACAAGGTGTTTTCTGTTTAATTTGAAAGTTTTTTACGGTTTAGTTTTTTAACTTTGAAATAATTGTCTCAAGCTCGTCAGAGGTGTTGTAGGTTATGATCACCTTGCCTGATTTTTTGTTTTTCGCTTCTATTTCTACCTTATGGCCAAACCCTTCTGACATTTCCACTTCAACATTCAATAAGTCTGTGTCTTTGGTTTTTTTTATGCTTTTTGGGGTTGTTTTTTTTGATGCCGATATACCACTTAACTCTTTAACGCTTAGTTTATTTTTAATAATGTTATTTGCTGCTTTTTCAGCATCATCTTCACTCATTGAGGCCAAAAGTTTTGCATGCCCTTTTTCAATCTGCCCACTTGCAAGCATATCTAGAACTTTAGAAGATAGGTTTAATAGCCTTAAGGAGTTTGCGATGGTGCTTCTAGCTTTGCCAGTTGATGAGGCAACCTCATCTTGAGTAAGACCAAACTCTCTTTTTAGTCTGTCATAACCTCTTGCCTCTTCTACCGCATTTAAATCCTCTCTTTGAAGGTTTTCAATAAGCGCCGACTCTAATGCGTCTTGGTCTTGTTTTTGATCAACAAGACAAGGTATTGTTTCTAGTCCAGCCTTTTTTGAAGCCCTTAACCTTCTTTCACCAGCAATAACCTCATATTGGTTTAAACCCACCTCCCTGACAAGAATGGGTGAAATAACTCCATGATTTTTTATAGATTCTGTTAACTCGAGCAACTTGCCCTCATCAAAATTTGATCTTGGTTGAAACCTTCCGGCGCTAATGTTGTTGGTGGAAACCTCTTTAACGGTTTTTTGGGTTGTGTTTATATTGGAACCTAAAAGGGCGTCAAGACCCCTATTTAAAATTTTGTTTTCATCAGACATATTCAACCTTCCTAATTAATTCGCCAGCAAGAGCTAGATAGGCTTTTGCTCCATATGAGGTTGGCATATATTTTACACCAGAAACCCCATGGCTTGGCGCTTCAGCTAGTTTAATGTTCCTTGGGATTAGGGTGTTGAAAACCAGGGTAGAGAAGTGATTTTCAAGTTCGTCTGATACCTCTTTTGCAAGATTGTTTCTCATGTCAACCATTGTTCTAATTATTCCCAAAACCCTATTAGATGTAAGGTTTTTGTCAGACAGTGTTTTGATTGTTTGCATTAGTCCAGCCACGCCCTCAAGAGAATAATATTCACACTGAAGTGGGATTAGTGTGCCAGAAGCGGCAAATAGAGCTTCAATGGTTAGTTGGTTGAGGGTGGGTGGTGTGTCGATTATGGTGTAATCATATTTTTTTTCTATGTTTTTAAGCTCTGTTGATAAAAAGTTTTGTTTTTGTGTGTCCCTTATCCCAACTTCGAGCGCTATAAGGTCTTGACTGCCTGGAATGACATCATATGTGTCTGATGTTTTGTATATACATTCGTTAATGTTTATTTTTTCAAAAAACAAATTGAAAAGGGTGTTGGGGTTTTCTTCTTTTATTCCTGTTGCTGTTGTTGCGTTGCCTTGAGGGTCTAAATCTATTAATAAAACTTTTCTTTTTGTTGCGGATAGGCTTGAGGCTAGATTAACTGCTGTTGTTGTTTTTCCAACGCCCCCTTTTTGGTTTGCTATTGCTATAACCTTATTCATTTTTTTTAATTTGCACTATGTGTCTTTCATACTTTTTATTGTCTAGTTCGATTATTTCATACTTATAATTGTTTGTGTTTATTGCTGCCATTTCTTCTTCTATTTTTTCAATGCGGCCTTTTAAAAGAAGGTATTTACCGTTTTTTTTGAGGTTTCTTTCTGTAAGGTTTAAAATGTTTTGGGTTGATGAAAACGCCCTGGCTGTAATTGTTGAATACTCTTCAAGGGTGTTGTTTTTTGAAATCGTTTGTTTTAAAACTTTAATGTTGTTTAACTTTAGTGTGTCTTTTGTTTTGTTTAGAAAATAGCATTTCTTTTGGCTTTTTTCTAATAAATGAACTTCGCAGTCAGGCCTAAGAATAGCTAAAACAACCCCAGGAAAACCACCCCCAGATCCCAGGTCAAGAATTTTTGATTCCTTTTCGATTTTTTCTACCAAGGGAACACAGTCTAAGATGTCTTTTTCAAATACCTCGTCTTTGTTGGCTCTTATAAAGAGGTTGTGTTTTTTGTTAAAGGCTAAGGCTTCTTGAACATAGAGCTCTATTTTTTCTTTTTCTGTTTTAGAAAAATTTTTATGCATTTATTTTTTGTAGTTCTAGTTTTTTAATATTTATTAAAATTAAGTTTATTGCTGCTGGTGTGACTCCTTCTATTTGTGCTGCTGAGCCAATTGTTTCTGGTTTTGAACGGGTTAGTTTTTCAACAACCTCGTTAGATAGGCCGCTAATGTTTTTGTAGTCTATGGTATGTGGAATTTTTTTATTGTTTTGTTTTTTGTTTTTATTTATTTCTCTTAGTTGTTTGTCTATGTAGCCTTTGTATTTGATTTCTACAGAAGCTCTTTTATAAAAGTTTTTTTCTTCTCCTTGTAGTTTAATGAGCTTGTTTTCGTCTACATCCGGTCTAGATAGTATTGAGGATATGCTTCTTTTTTCGTCAAGATTAACTATATTATTTTTTTTGTTTACAAATGTTTTGGTTTTGGTTTTTTCTAGTGTGTTTTTTACAAAGTTTTTATATGCTTCTTCTTTTTCTAAATATTTTTGGTGTCTTTCTTTTTTGATAAGGTTTAGTTTGTGTGCTTTTGTTAGGAGCCTTTGTTCTGCGTTGTTTTGGGATAATAAAAGCCTGTGTTCTGCTCTGCTGGTAAACATTCTATATGGCTCTGTTATTCCGTGTGTTGTTAGGTCGTCTACGAGAACCCCGATATAAGCTTCGTCTCTGTTTAATATAAATGGATCTTTTTTTTGAATTGAAAGAACTGCGTTTATTCCTGCAACCAACCCCTGAGCCGCTGCTTCTTCATATCCTGTTGTTCCGTTTATTTGTCCAGCTAAATAAAAATCTTTTAAAAAAGTTGTTTCAAGGGTTTTTTTGTTGGTTCTGGGGTCTATAAAGTCATATTCAACAGCATAACCATACTCTGTTATCTCTGCGTTTTCCATTCCTTCTATTGATCTAATAAAGTCCTTTTGAGCTTGTTTGGGAAGGCTGGTTGAAATACCGTTTGGGTAAATTAGGTCTACGCCAATCCCCTCTGGTTCTATAAATATTTGGTGGCTGTCTTTAGATGAAAACTTAAAAACCTTGTCCTCTATAGAAGGGCAATACCTTGGTCCTATTCCTGAGATGTTTCCTGAGTACATGGCTGAAAGGTGTGTGTTTTCTGATATTATTTTATGTGTTTCTTTGTTGGTTCTTGCGATGTAACAGGAAAGTTGTTGTTGATGTTTGTTTGCCTGGTTTGTTAGAGACATGAAAGGTGTTGGTTTTTCACCAGGTTGTTCCTCCATAACAGAAAGGTTTAAGCTAGACATTGTGATTCTTGCTGGAGTTCCGGTTTTTAATCTACCCATTGGAAGTTTTAAGTCATAAAGTTTTTTTGATAAAGGTATGGCTGAGTCGTCTCCAACTCTTCCTCCTTTGGTTACTTCTGAGCCTGTGTACATTAGGCCGTTCAAAAAAGTTCCAGTTGTTAGAATTGTTTTTTTCGCCAACACCTCTTTGTCGTTTGCAATAACCCCTTTTACAAAACTATCTTTAACTATTAAGTCTGTTACCTCTGCTTCTATAACAAAAATATTTGTTTCTTCTAGTATTTTTTGTACAGCTTCTTTGTAAAGCTTTCTGTCACACTGAACCCTTAAAGCCTGAACGGCATCACCCTTTCTTGTGTTTAATGTTCTATATTGAATTCCGGACATGTCTGTTGCAAGAGGCATAACCCCTCCCATAGAGTCTATTTCTCTAACAATGTGTGATTTACCCAAACCGCCAATTGCTGGGTTACAAGACATCTGACCAATTTTTGTTTTTTCAAAAGTTATAAGAGCGCAACTCATCCCGGATTTACTAACCGCATAAGCAGCTTCAACCCCAGCATGGCCACCCCCAACAACTATTACATCAAACTTATCCATATACTTATTAAAACCAATAATATCTATATTATATACTTATTGTTATTTCTATTAGGGTAGGTCTTTTCTGTAGATAACAACCCAAAACCCATATAAACAACACCAAAAAAAACAATAATAAAGTATGTTTAACCCTGTTAAGAAAACACTAAAACTCTATACAAAAACCTGTTGATAAAAAACTAAGTCAAAAACTAAACACAGATTAATAACAGCTTATTTACCAATACAAAAACTACTAAAAATATCTCCGAGTAAAGAGTCTGAGGTTTTAATACCCACAACCTCATCTAAAAAACCTCTTGCCAATCTTAGGTCTTCTGCCACCAACTCCAAGCCTTCATCTTTTTCTATCTTTGATAAAGCCTTTTTTAAACAACCAAGAGAGGAGTTAAAAAGAGATATATGACGATCTCTAACTAAAAAAGAGTAATCACTCTTATCATAAACTTTAAAAAAATCAGCAAGCCTATTTTTTAATTCACCAAAACCTTCTCCGGTTTTTGCAGAAACCAGGCAATCAAAACCCTGTTGATTTGGAGGGCCTAAATCCAATTTATTAAAAACAGATAAATAATTTTTTCCGCTTGCAAGGTTTGAAAATTTATTTAAAACACCCTTGTCAAAGGAATCAAAAACACCAACAACAACATCAGCATCACCCACCTGACCCAAAGCAACGTCTATACCCCGTGACTCTATTAAATCATCTGTTTCTCTTATACCGGCTGAGTCCAACAAAGAGAAAGAAGCGTTGTTATAAAACATCTCAGACTCAACAAGATCTCTTGTTGTTCCAGCAACACTTGAAACCAACGCCCTTTCAAAACCCAAAAGCCTATTAAAAACAGAAGACTTACCAGAATTAACAGGACCCACAAAAAGAATTTTATTTTTAGTGGAGTAATGCTTTCTACCAACACAACCATCAACAAACAAAGAAAAATCAGTCACCACCCCATCCAAATCACCAACCAAAGAGCTATTTAAAAAGTCCTCCCCCTCATCTGAAAAATCTATCTCCCCCTCAACACCAACCCTTAAAAAATCAATCCTCTTTGAAAAATCAACCACCGCATCCGTGAAGGTACCAGACAGAGATTTTGTAGACAAATAAACACCCTCTCGGCTTGAACTATCTATAACATCAACAACAGCCTCGGCCTCATTTAAACTAATTTTATTATTTAGAAAAGCCCTCTTCGTAAACTCTCCTGGCGGAGCCTCATCAAAACCCAACCCCTTAAAAACATCAACAATAAGCGACATAACACCAAGACCACCATGAGCATAAACCTCAAAAGAATCTTCACCCGTGTAACTCTTTGGCCCCTTAAAAAAAACAACACCAACACTATCAACAACTCCACCATGAGGGTCTAAAAAAGGCCTTAAATAAAATGTTCTTGCTTTTTTTAAACCAGAACCAGTTATTTTTTTTATCGCATCGAGACAGCCTGGGCCAGAAACTCTAAAAATACATATTGCAGACTTTGCCGGGGGCGTGGCAAGAGCGAAAACAACCGACATTAAACCTAACCGCCACCAGTATCAACAGAACCCAACACGCCTGTTTTTTTATAAAGGTAGCGCTGTTGAGCAAGAGAAACACCAGAGTTAATAACAGAATACAAACAAAGGCCGGCAGGAAAAATAACAAAGAAAATAGAAAACATAACAGGCATATATTTCATTACCTGTGCCTGCATTGGGTCAGAAGTCGGCGGCGCAGGACTAAGTTTTTGGGTTGAAACCATAACCAAACCAAACATAAGAGGTAGAATAAACAAAGGGTCGGGTATTGATAGATCAGAAATCCAAAAGAACGAAGCGTGGCGCAACTCAACCATTTCCCTAAGAGCAAAAAAGAACCCAATAAAAAAAGGCATCTGAGCTAAAACAGGCAAACACCCACCAAGCGGATTAACCTTTTCTCTTTTATACAAAGCCATAACCTCAGCGCTTGCTTTTTGTCTGTCGTTCTTATATCTGTCTTGAATTTCCTTCATCATTGGGCCGACCTTTCGCATACCAGCCATCGAAACAAAACCCCTGGCAGTAATTGGGAACAAGGCTAACTTCAAAACAAAGGTAAACAGTATTATTGATAATGCCCAACTATTAACATACTCATTAATTAGATCCAAAAACCAAACCATTGGCTGAGATATAAACCAAAACCAACCCATATCAATCGAAAGCTCTAAATTTTGTGCTCTTTTAGCAAGGTCCTTTCTTATTTTTGGACCAATAAAAACCCTATGAGAGTGAGAATATACAAGATTCGTGGCCTCACCCTTTTCAACTGTATAACCCATACGGTAAACACCAGATTCGGCGGGCGAACTAAAATAATTATATACATAATCATTAGAGCCTATTAAGGCTGCAAAAAAGTATTTTTGAATAAAAGAAATCCAACCAGACCTAGAAAGAACAGAGATGGGCTTATCTAAACTTCGCAACCTTGTTGTTTCATAAGGGTCCTGATCACTGCTAATAGCAACACCTTGATAGGAGCTGTTATTCATCATTCCGCCCTCAATAAAACCTGTTTTTAAGTCTAACGACCTCCCCTCTGTTCTATATAAAGACGCAAAGGCTTTGCCTTCAACACCATTATTTGAGCCATCTTTAATGAGGACCTCATATGTGTTTGGTAGAAAGCTAAACTCTTTTGTAAAACCCCCATCCTCACTTTTAAGTAAAACAAAATCATCACCATAACTATCTAAAGCGTATCTAACAGTTTGACCAGTAAAACCTGTTCTAAGATAATATTTAAAAGAACCTGTTTCTGAAGAGCCAAAAACCCTTACACCCATAGAACCTTCTACATTTTCAACCCCATACTCTTTCAACCTAGACTCAACCACACTACCAGTTCGAACAGAGATTTTAAGTTTTAATAGGTCATTTTCAAGATAAACATATGCACCATCATCAGAAACTTTGGGCTTTGCCATCTCAATATTAGCAAGCGCAAGATGTTTACTAATTGAGGTAGACTTGCTGTCAGATGTCCATTCATAAAAAAGAGCGACAGACAACACAGCAATCAAACCAAGATAAACCTTTCTAATATTCATTCTATTTATGTTCCTTTTTGATAAAGAGATTCTACAGCGTTAACAATCTCAACAGAAGCTTCAAGGTATTTTAATTCATCAAAAGGCTTATAAACAAGAACAACAAAAGCCCCACCCCTCAGCAAATTATTTTTTTTGAATATGTCTTTAATTTGCCTTTTAATTTTATTTCGACTAACAGCAAGCTTAAAGTTTTTTTTTGAAACAGATATTCTTAAAGCTATTGACTCAGAAGGTAAATAAAAAAGCCTAAGATTTTTTGATGTGTGGAAGTGCCTAGGTAGTCTGGGTTGAGACAAGCTTTATGCTGATAGAACCTTGCGGCCCTTTTTTCTTCTATTAGACAGTATCGCCCTTCCAGCCTTTGTAGCCATTCTCGCTCTAAAGCCATGCGTGCGGCTTCTCTTTAATGTACTTGGTTGAAATGTTCTTTTCATAATTAACTACCTAAAAAATAGTGGCGCATTATAGCCCATATATCTGAAGATTTCATACTAAATTATAAAAACATAAAAATTTTTTTTATATACAAGATATCCACAGAAAATTCATTAAGTTATCCTGTAGATATCTTGTGTGTTTTTTTATAGACTAGACATCTATTAGGAGGACTTAGGATTGGAATTTTGGAATAAATGCTCAGAAAGATTAGAAAATAAGCTTTCTCAAGACGATTATAACACCTGGATCAGACCCCTAAAAGGTAGTTTGAACAAAAACACTCTTGAGTTAGTTGCTCCTAATGACTTTATATTAAATTATGTAGAAACAAATCTATCCAGCGAAATTATGGGTATGGTTAAATCCCAATCAAAAAAAGACATAAGTCTTGTTTTTAAAACACATACAAAAGAAACATTTGTCGATAAGTATAAAAATGACACCAAATCTGAAGATACAAAGCTTGTACCATCATATGTTTTTGAAACTTTTGTAGAAGGAAAATCTAACCACGTAGCATTAGCTGCGTCCAAACAGGTTGCATCTAACCCTAAGGGTGATTACAACCCATTATTTATATATGGCGGGGTGGGTTTAGGAAAAACCCATTTAATGCACGCAGTTGGTAACCAAATACTAAAAAATGAACCTGGAAAAAGAATTGTTTATGTACATTCAGAAAAATTTGTTTCCGATATGGTTAAAGCTCTTCAACTTGGAGCAATGAATGAGTTTAAGTCATTTTATAGAAATGCAGACGCCTTGTTAATTGATGATATTCAGTTTTTCGCTGGTAAAGAACAGTCCCAGGAAGAGTTTTTCCATACATTTAACGCCTTATTAGACCGAAACAATCAAATGATTTTAACTTGTGACAAATACCCAAAAGAAATTGATGGTTTGGAGGAAAGGCTTAAATCCAGGCTTGGTTGGGGCCTTCCAGTAATAATAGACCCCCCAGAGCTTGAAACAAGAGCTGCTGTTCTTCTACAAAAAGCCTCATCTATGGGTGTAGAGATGCCAAATGATTGTGCAATATACATTGCCCAAAGGATTCGTTCTAACATTAGGGAATTAGAGGGAGCCCTAAAAAGGGTTGTTGCAAACGCAAGGTTTACAAACCAAGAAATAGATCTAGCTTTGGTTAAAGACGCGCTTAAAGATCTTTTTGTTATTTCAGCAAAAATGGTAAGCATTGAGAACATTCAAAAAACTGTAGCAGAGTACTACAACATTAAGCTCTCAGATCTATTATCCAAAAGAAGAAGCAGGTCGATTACAAGACCAAGACAACTAGCAATGGCGCTAACAAAAGAGCTTACAAGACACAGCTTGCCGGAGATTGGTGAAGCTTTTAACGGAAGAGATCACACAACAGTTCTTCATGCTTGTAAAAAAATAGCTGAACTCAGAAAAGAAAGCACTTCCCATGAAGAAGATTACAGAAACCTAACAAGAGCACTTACAAATTAATAATGGATTTTTATATTACAAAAGAAGAGATAGTTAAATCTCTTAATTCCACCCTTGGTGTTGTAGAAAAAAGACAAACACTACCAATTCTTGCAAACGTTCTTTTTGAGGTAGACGAGTCATCTCTTAAATTAACAGCAACTGATTTGGAATCAGAAATTTCAACAATTTCAACAATCTCAAATTATAAAAGTGGAGGCAAAATAACGGCTCCGGCTAAAAAATTAAGTGAGCTATGCAGGCTTTTTAAGGATGATTCTGAGATTCATTTCTTTTTAGATGGGGATAATCTTAAAATCGAAACGAGCTCAGGCAAATATAATCTAGCAACTTTACCTAGTGAAGATTTTCCTGTATTCGAAAAAGAGGAGGGGGGAAATACTGTAAACATAACCGCCCAAAATCTAAAATCATTAATTGGAAAAACTTCATTTGCAATGGGAAACCAAGACTGGAGGCATTACTTAAACGGTTTATTTTTATCCGTAGAAGATACAAAAATAACAAGCGTTGCTACCGACGCCCACAGGTTAGCCATGGCCACCCTTAGCCTAAACGAAGGAGTATCAGAGCAAATAACAGGCATTGTTCCAAGAAAATCAATTAATGAAATAGGAAAGCTTGTAAGTGATAGCGCAGAAAATATTCTTCTTCAACTAAGCCAAAACTCTATTAATGTAAATGTTGCGGGCACAACATTTTCAAGCAAACTTATTGAAGGTAAATTCCCAGATTATGAGCAAGTTATTCCCACTGGAGAAAGCTCAACATTATCTATCAATAAAAAAAGTCTTTCCGAAAGCTTAAGCAGGGTAAGCGTACTTTCAAGCGAAAAATTTAGAGGTGTTAGGCTTGTAACCTCAGATAACTCTATAAATATTTCAGCAAATAACCCAGAAAAAGAACAAGGAGAAGAGTCTGTTGAGTGTTCTTATGGTGGGGACAGTATAGACATAGCATTCAATGTTAACTACATACAAGAGATACTTTCGTCTATTGAGGGCGAGCTTGTAGAAATTCATTTTTTTGGCTCCGACAAAAGCTGCCTAATAACAAACCCAGGCTCTGAAAGCTTCAAGTATGTGGTAATGCCTCTCCTAATATAGGTTTGATATTGCCCAAAACACTTTATCTTTAAATTAAAATGATTACCGAGTTAAAGCTACATAATTTTAGATGCTTTAACTCAACCACCATAAATCTTTCACCAGGCATTAATTTTTTTTATGGCAATAATGGATCAGGTAAAACATCAATTCTTGAGGCTATTTATATGTGCTCAAGTGGAAGGTCTTTTAAAAGCTCAGATATTCAATCACTAATTAACTCTGAAAAAGATTTGTTTAGTATTAATGGCTATGACTCAAATAGAGGATTCACCTTATCTATAGCAAAAGAAAAATCTAAACCAATATCTATCAAGGTGAATAATACCAAAACAACGACAAGTAGGCTTATAAAGGAATTTCCATCAACAGCAATCCACAACAATACCTTTTCTTTTGCTAACGCATCACCAGACTTTAGAAGAAAAATAATAGACAGATCACTTTTTGTTTCAGATGAAAGTTTTTCTGAAACATGGTTTGGTTTTTATAGATGCCTTAAACAAAGAAATAGCTTATTAAAAAATAGGGACATTAAAAATATTGAAACTTGGAACAAGAAGGTTTCACAAGAAGCAATGAGCCTAGATAAAAAAAGAGCAAATTTCTTTAATCAATCTTTTTTAGAGTTTAAAAATATACTTTTAACCCTAGATTCCTGTAGCACCACAGAATACTTAGATAAAATCAGAATAGAGTTTTTTTCAGGATGGGATACAAACAAGAGGCTATATGATGTTCTTTTAGAAAATGAACAAAAAGATCTGACAAGAAAAACTACTACAGAGGGCCCTCATAAAGCAGACGTAAAAATCTTTATTGGAGAGAATGATGCTAAGCAAATTCTTTCAAGGGGCGAGCAGAAAATTCTATCTATTCTTTGGTGTTGCGCTCAGCATGAGGTGCTTCGAAAAGTCTATAATATCAACGCAACACTCATAGTAGATGACATCAAATCTGAGTTAGATGAAAATACTTTTAATGTGTTCATAAACCTTTTAGATTTCTTGAATAATCAAATAATTTTTTCCTGTATAGATGACCATTTTAGTAGTAAAATAGAAGTCAAATATAAAGAATTCAAAAAGTTCCACGTGGAACAATTAAGATAGGAAATATGCCAAAAAAAGCAGAAGAAAAGACCTACGATTCCTCAAATATTCAAGTTCTAAAGGGCCTAGAAGCCGTTAAAAAAAGACCAGGGATGTATATTGGAGATACAGATGACGGCTCTGGACTCCATCATATGGTTTTTGAAGTTTTAGATAATTGTATTGATGAGGCTATGGCAGGACATTGTTCAGATATAAATGTAATAGTAAATAAAGATGGGTCAGTAACAGTCAAGGACAATGGAAGGGGAATACCCGTAGATGTTCATAAAAAAGAAGGTATATCTGCTGCAGAACTAATTCTTACCACGCTTCATTCTGGTGGAAAATTTGATGACAATAGTTACAAAGTTTCGGGCGGCCTTCATGGTGTTGGTGTATCTGTTGTAAATGCTCTTTCTGACAAGCTTATACTTAAGGTTTGTAGAGATGGTGGGGAGTATTTGCAAGAGTATGTTCAGGGCAAACCAAAGGCTAAGTTAAAAAAAGTCAAAGCCTCTAAAGAAACTGGAACGGAAATAACATTCTATCCTTCGGATTCTATTTTTACTTCTATCAATTTTGAAATTGAAAGAATTCATAAAAGAATACAAGAGTTATCATTTCTTAACGCAGGAGTGTCTATTAATGTAATTGATGACAGAACTGGCAAATCTAAGAAGTTTAAAAACACTGGCGGCCTTTCAAGTTATGTAACATATCTTAAAGGACGCAAACAACAAGTTTCAGAAATATTTGAATGTTCTGCAACCGAAAATGAAGTCGGGGTTGAAATAGCTCTTCAGTGGACAGATTCCTATTCTGAAAATGTGTTGTGTTATACAAACAATATTCCTCAAAAGGATGGGGGAACTCATTTAGCAGGTTTTAGAGGAAGCTTAACAAGAGTATTAAAAGCTTTTATAAAAAAAGAAAATGCCAAAAAAACACCAACAGATCTTTTGGGAGAAGATGTTCGTGAGGGCATAACAGCTATTATTTCAGTTAAAGTTCCTGACCCTAAATTTTCATCGCAAACCAAAGAGAAATTAGTTTCATCAGAAGTTGAAAGTGTTGTAAGTACTGTTTTTAGTAAATACTTTAATGAGTATTTATTAGAAAATCCAAAAGATGCAATGGCAATCTATGGCAAAGTTGCCGAAGCAGCTCTTGCAAGAGAGGCTGCAAGAAAAGCTAGAGAGATGACTAGAAGAAAAGGCGTTCTAGAAATAGCAGGACTTCCTGGAAAGCTAGCAGACTGCCAAGAGAAAGACCCTACTTTATCTGAAATATATATTGTTGAGGGTGATTCTGCTGGCGGCTCTGCAAAACAAGGCAGAAACAGAAAGAATCAAGCAATCCTTCCTCTTAAGGGTAAAATTATTAATGTTGAAAAAGCTAGAATTGACAAAGTACTTGGCTCTCAAGAAGTTGGCACTTTGATCAAGGCTCTTGGTTGTGGAATAGGTGAAGAGTTTGATATTGACAAGCTGAGATACCATAGAATTATTATCATGACCGATGCTGATGTTGATGGATCACACATAAGAACTCTACTTTTAACATTTTTTTATAGACAGATGTTTGAAATTGTAGATAGGGGACATATTTATATAGCTTTACCACCCTTATATAAAATTACTAAAGGCAAAGAGTTTGTTTATGCCTCAGATGAAGAGCAAAAAGAGTCAGCAATTAAAGATCTCTCAAAATCCGGCACTAGAGGCCTTGAGGTCCAAAGATATAAAGGTTTGGGTGAAATGAATCCAGAGCAGCTTTGGACCACAACAATGGATCCAGAGCACAGAAGAATGATGAGAGTAAACATCAATGATGTTCAAGATGCCAATGAATCATTTGAAATCCTTATGGGTGATGAGGTTGAACCAAGAAGAGAATTTATTGATGCAAATGCTTTATCGGTTACCGATTTAGACATTTAGTATATTTTTTTATATGTTTCTTTGGTCCAGTTATAAGCTTCATTAGTAATCATCTTTGGGTTATTTCCTGATATAGGATTACCAATTCTTAATTTAACCTCACCAGAAGATTTAATAAATTTTTTATTTTTCCAATATTTTCCAGAGTTATGGCATATAGGCAGTATAGGAAATCCGCTTTTCACTGACAAAAGACCGCAACTAGCAGCATAGGGCTGTACACCTTTTTCAGGATTATTTCTAGTTCCCTCAGGAAAAAGTATTATTGAAAAACCACTTTCAAGCTTTAAAACACCTTTTTGTATGACTTTTTTTAAGCTGCTTATTTTGTTTAATCTGTTCAATGTTATTGGTTTCATACATCTTAAAGCCCAGCCAAAAAGCGGTATGTAAAGCAATTCTTTTTTAATTATACTTGTGGACGGTATAAATAATGTTTGTAAGAAAAAAGATTCCCATTGACCTTGGTGATTTGAAACAACAACACAAGGACTTTTTGGTATATTTTCAACCCCTTCCACGCTCCATCTAACTCCACAAAACATACGCAAGGTGTATAAAACTGTTTTTATCCATAAAGACCCTACATATTGAAGATTTTTAGTTGATATAAAAAAGTATAAAAATACTATTATTAGTGTTATTGGAACAAGACTTAAATAAAAATAAGTATTAAAAAGAATGCTGCCAATTAAGGGCATTTATATTCCATTAATAATTTTTGTAAGATATTCTGGTAATTTCTCAATTGATATTCTCTTTTGATCCATGGTGTCACGATCCCTAACAGTTGCTGTACCATCTTCTAGACTATCAAAGTCTATTGTTATACATAAAGGTGTTCCTATTTCATCATGCCTTCTATAGCCCTTTCCTATATTTCCAGTATTTTCTAATATAATTCTACCAAGGTTAAGTTTCTGTAGCCTAGACTTCAAATCAGAAGCGATTTTTACTAATTCTTCATTATTTTTTTTCAAGGGTATTACAGCAGCCTTAACAGGAGAAAGATGTGGTTTAAGCTTTAAAACAGTTCTCTCCTTGCCCTCTCCTAAATTTTCTACATTGTATGCCTCATTCATTATTGCAAGAACTCCTCTATCAACACCAGCAGAGGGCTCTATAACAAATGGGACAACCCATTCCTTTGTTTCAATATTCTGAATTGCAAGCCTAGTGTTTGATGACTTATTTTCCATGACATTTGCAGATATATTCAGCTCGCTTTGATTTTTTGTATGTGAACCTAAGTCAAAATCTGTTCTGTTAGCAATTCCCTCAAGTTCCTCAAGCCCATGTGGAAACTTATACATCACATCTATAGTTCCTTTAGAGTAATGTGCCAGCTCTTCATCTGGAACGTCATATAGCTCGATGCTATCCATTGATATGCCTTGCTCTTCCCACCAATCAAGCCTCTTCTGAACCCATTTTTTGTGCCACTCTTCATCTGATCCTGGCTCCACAAAAAACTCAAGTTCCATTTGCTCAAACTCTCTAACCCTAAATATAAAATTTCTTGGTGTAATTTCATTCCTAAAGGCTTTGCCAATTTGGGCTATACCAAAAGGCAATGATTTAGATGATGAGTCAACAACATTTTTGAAATTCGTAAATATTTGTTGAGCTGTTTCTGGTCTTAAATACGCAAATGAGGACCCGTCATCGATTGGCCCCACACTGGTTTTAAACATTAGATTAAAAGGCCTTGGCTCAGTAAGATCAAGTGAACCACATTCTGGACATTTACCATCGTCTAATTGATCATCTCTTGACCTGGCATTACAAGACCGACAATCAACCATAGGATCTGAAAAAGTGTCTTCATGACCAGAATATTTAAGAACCGTTGGATTTGACAATATAGAAGCATCCAAGCCTTCTATATTATCATTCTCATATATCATGGATTTCCACCAAGAGTGCTTCAAATTATTTTTTAACTCAACTCCTAAAGGCCCATAGTCATACATGCCCTGCATTCCGCCATATATCTCACCTGATTGGAAGATAAAGCCTCTTCTTTTACATAAAGATACAAGATCATCCATATTTTTTGCAGTCACAACAGTCTCCAACAATATAAAAGTGACAAATGTTTACTTTTATTTAATGTAATTAATTAATATTTAATTGCCAAAATCAATTAAGATTATATAACAAACATAGAATAAGTAATCACTATGAAGCTTTTATTTTACTTAATCACATTGATACCCATATCTTTAATTAGATCGGTCATTAATATATTCACCAGATTAAGTTTTCATTCATTTTCTGAAATCTATAAACTTACTCTGCGCAATATTGAAATATCTTTTCCTGATATGCTAGATAGTGAAAAAAAAATATTAGCCACACAAAGCTTTGAAGAAACAATACTTAGTGGATACGAAACATTACAATCGTGGTCGCGACCAATTCATTTATCAGGAAAAAAAATATTCAGAGTTGAAAACAATTTTTTATTTAGACAAGAAATTAATCATGATAGTGGGCTGGCAATTATTGCCATACATAACAGAAGTGTTGACATGCTATTGAAATGGATTAATGCAACCACAACCACAACAACCTTGTATAAAAAAGTTAAAATTAAATTATTAGATAAATTTGTAAGGAAACAAAGAGAGCAAAACAATAATGAAGTTTATGAAACAAACATAAACGGTGTTCGTAAAATTTTTAAAGCCTTTAAAGACAATAAAGTCATTTGTTTAGCAGCAGACCAGGTGCCACAAAAAGGCATGGGTGAGTACATTAAATTCTTCAATAGAGAAGCATATACAACAACTCTAGCAGCATCGATGGTTTATAAAACTAAAAAACCAGCTATATATATGTGCATAAATTCATTTCAGGATAATTACTTAGGCATAACAATAAGATCATGTAAAGATAGCATTTATAGTGATAGTGAGCACAAACTATCTTTAAATCAAAGCATAGAAGAATTAATTAAAATAAACCCTAAAGATTATTCCTGGGAATATAAAAGATTCAAAAGACCACCATCAGGCATAGACCCATATAGCGATATTTAATCATCCCCTCCAGAATGCCGGAGTAAATAAAACAAGTAGAGTAAATATCTCCAATCTTCCAAGTATCATTGCAAAAGAAAGAATGCCTTTACCGGCAGGTGAAACTGTCTCATAGGTTTGTGAAACTTCTCCAAGACCAGGACCAAGATTATTTAAACATGCTCCTATGGCAGAAAAAGATGATTCAAAATCTAACCCAGTTACAACCAACCCTAACAACAAAATAATAAAAGATATTACATATATAGAAAAAAATCCCCAGACAGATGATGCAACATCATTTTCAACATTTTTAGTTCCGATTTTTAGAGATATTACAGCATTGGGATGTATCATTTTTTGCAAATTAATATATGCATAATTAATCATTATCATCACCCTCCAGGATTTAATTCCTCCACCAACCGATCCAGAGCAAGCCCCAATAAATGCACCAATTAGCAAAAGAAAACCAATTGATGGGTTCCATTGAGATGTGTCACCAATTGCAAAACCAGTAGTTGTAACTATAGATACAGTATGAAATAGCAGCTCTCTTATGCTTGCTTCACTATTTAATGTGAATAAGTTAACCATTACCGATATAGAGAAAATAACCAAGAGTATTGAAATAAAAAACTTTAATTCAGGGTCTTGTAAGTATTTGAAAGGCTTTTTCATATAAAAAGCAAAATAATGCAACGTAAAGCTAAGAGCAGAAAGCAACATAAATGTTATGCAAACAGCTTCTACAAGGCCATTATTAAAGTAACCAATGCTCTCATTGTGTGTTGAGAAGCCCCCAATGGAAACCGTGCTAAGACTATGCGAAATAGCATCAAACCATGACATTCCTGCAAAATAATAAAAAATTGCACATAAAACAGTTAATACTAAATATATTAACCACAATGCTTGAGCTGTTTCTTTTATTCTTGGTGTTAGCTTTTGATCATTCATTGCGCCTGGAATCTCTGTTTTATACAACTGCCCTCCACCAATTCCTAAAAGTGGCATTACCGCTATTGCAAGAACAATTAATCCCATACCCCCCATCCATTGAAGCAGTTGTCTGTAAAATAGAATAGATTCAGGAAGTGCACTTAAATTAGAGATCACTGTTGCTCCAGTAGTAGTAATGCCTGACATTGACTCAAAAAAAGCATCAATTAAAGGCATTCCAATCAAAACAAACGGCATAGAGCCAGCAACAGAAAGCACGAGCCAAAAAAATGTAATTATTATAAAACCATCTTTTTGACTCAAATCATCTTCAGCATCTTTAGAAATAAACCAACCAACCAAACCAAGAGTAAAAATACTTATAAAAGTAATAATAAATATATTTAAAGCTGAGTCTTCAAATATCAAAGACACTATCATTGGCAGCACAAAAGAAAGGCTAAAAAACATCACCAAGATACTAAATAGGTTTAATAAGGGCTTAAAGTTCATTTTTTATTTAAAAAGGACCTCTACTTCACCAACTTTGTTCTTGTCTGAGAGGAAAATAATTAAATGATCGTTTAAAGTAAGCTCAACTGTTGAGCTTGGCATAATTAACTCTCCATGCCTTATAATGGCCGCAATTGCAGATCCCTCAGGAAGAGGTATATCTTTAATTGGTTTGCCAAATAGCGGTGATGTAAACTCATTTGCATGAACAATGCCCTCAATGGCTTCAGCACCAGTATTTACTTTTAAAATAACATCTTGAGCTACATCGCTTTCTCTTAAATCTTGAAGAACAGACGAAACAGTAAGCCTATAGGGAGCTATATATATATCTATAAACCCAGGCACAAGTCCTAAATATGATGGATTATTAAGAATAATCATAGTTTTCTTAGCTCCCATCTTTTTTGCCAGCAGTGAAGACATGACATTTGTCTCATCATCATCAGTTAAAGCACAGAATATATCGATATTTGAAATATTTTCTCTTTTTAATAGGGTTTCATCTGTTGCAGAACCATTTAATACTATAGTTTTATCTAGCTCTTTTGATAAAGTCATACATCTTTCAGTATTTGAATCTATTAATTTTACGTTATAGGACTTCTCAAGGTGTTTTGCTAAAGAAAAACCCACTTTACCACCACCAACTATCATAATTCTTGAATATTGCTCTTCATGATCTCTAAATTCGTCAACTATAGACCCGATATCAGATTCTGAGGAAATAAAATATATTTCATCATTCTCTTTTATAACAGTATCGCCTGAGGGTATAAAAGGGTGGCCTTTTCTATAAATAGCTGCAATAAAAGCATCAACATCAGGCATATCATCTTTTATACCCTTAAGCTCTCTACCAACTAACTTTCCTTTCTTTTTGGCTTTAACAGATACAAGTTTAACTTTCCCGTTTGCAAAAGTTTCTATTTGCCCAGCTCCAGGATGATCTATTAATTCTTTTAAATATGATGTAATTTCATCTTCTGGACTAATAGGTATATCAATAACCCCATCTCCAAAAATACCTAATTGAGTAAAATAAGAATTATCTTTAAAACGACAAATAGTCTTTTTAACATTAAAAACCTTTTTGGCTATCTGGCAAGCAACAATGTTTACCTCATCATTTGATGTAACAGCGATAATTATTGTTTCCTCATCAAGGCCTGATTTTTTTAGAGTGCTAAGTTGTGAAGCATGTCCCTCAACAGTCATAATATCAAGCTTATCTTCTAGGTCAGATAACTTGTTTTTATTTTCATCAACTATGCATACTTCATAGTTGCTATTTGATAAATTTCTAGCCAGGCTACCACCGATTCTTCCGGCACCCAAAATTACTATTTTCATAAATGATAAATTAAACCTCTTTTGGCCTAATTAAAAGACCTCTATTGAAATTAAATTATTCATTAAAGAAATCTTTATAGGAATTAAATGCATCAGAAGCGCTTATGATATTCTTATTTGGAAACTGTAAGTAAGTAATCACTATTACCTTATTACTTGTTTTTATATATAAACCATCTTTCGATAAAAGAAATTCTTTTCCAAGCAAATCAATATTATTATCATCTATCAAGTACATATCTTTGATTTTTATCAAAGTATTTTTGTGTATAAAAGATACTCCGGGCCATTCATAATAGGCTTTAAACTTGCTATATATCTGGTTTGCCGTTTCGGTAAAACTAATCAAAGAATCTGACTTCTGTATTTTACTGCAATATGATGCCAGCTTATTATCTTGTGTTATCAGATTGTACTTATGATTTTTGAGTCCATGTAATATGTCTAAGATTTTAGATATAGACAGATCACACAAATCATTTTCAAGGGTTATCTTATTATGATTATTTTTTATATCAATTACATATTGTTCTATACAGTCTCCATCATCTAAACCTTCAGACATTTTCATAAAAGTTATGCCCGACCTTGTGTCATTATTTAATAAGCTACTTTGAATTGGCGAAGCACCTCTGTATTTTGGCAATAACGAATAATGAATATTAACTGGCATTATATTTGGAAAATCTAAAAGCCATTTTGGAAGTATTTTTCCGTAAGCCGCAACAATAATGTAATCAACATTTAAATGCTCAATAGATTTTCTTAGTTCTTCACAATTAAGAGAGTCAGGCTTAAATATATTTAGTTTTTGTTTTAATGCTTCAATGCAAACAGGAGACTGTTCTATTTTGTTGCCTCTTTTTTGGGCTTTATCGGGCTTTGTAATAACACCAACAACATTAAGAGAAGTTTCATTGCATAGGGCTCTTAATATCTTTGCAGACGGTTTTGGAGTTCCAGCAAACAAAATGTTCATAAAATCGTTTATTTTCTCTTAAAATCTTTTAAAATCTGTTATAAATACTATTTTGAAAGTTTTTTCTTAATTCTATCTCTTTTTATGGGACTTATATAATCAACCATAAGCTTACCTTCCAAATGATCCATTTCGTGTTGTATGCATATTGTAAGAAGTCCTTCTGGTTTGTCTTTATGTATTTTTCCATCTAAGTCTTGCCATGTAAGGTTAATTTTGTCAGGTCTTATTATTTCTTCACTAAACCCTGGAATTGATAGACATCCCTCTTCAAATGACGCCAGTGATTCATTGTCAATTATTTCATATTCAGGATTTATAAATATACGTGGTTCATTTCTATCTTCGCTGAGATCCATAACTATAAGTCTAATATGCATATCTACTTGTGAAGCAGCCAGCCCAATACCATTACCCTCATACATTGTATAAAGCATGTCTTCTGATAGCTTTTTTAGACTTTTGTCGAATTTAGTTACTTTTTTGGCAACTGTCCTAAGCCTTGGATCAGGAAATTTTAAAATTTTTAGTTTTTCTGCCATAAAATTACTATTTTTTTATAGATTCCAGCATTATAATCGACTTGTATACTTAACAACTACAAATTTTAAATATTATGACAAATTCAACAACAGATGTAGCAATAATAATGGGTTCAGACTCTGATTTACCTATAGTAGAGGCAATTTTCCCTATTTTAGAGTCTTTTGGAGTAAGTTTTACAAAAAATGTAATGTCAGCTCATAGAACGCCTCATGAGGTGATGGAGCTTATTAAAGCCTCAGAAAACAATGGGTGTAAGGTTTTTATAGCTGCTGCTGGGATGGCGGCACATCTAGCAGGAGCTGTTGCAGCTCACTCCACGAGACCTGTTATAGGCATTCCAATTGAGTCTGGTGGAATGGGCGGAATAGATTCATTGCTTTCTACAGCCATGATGCCTCCTGGAGTTCCGGTAGCTACTGTTGCAGTAGGTAAAGCAGGCGCTAAAAATAGCGCAATTTTAGCTGTTCAAATCTTAGCAACATCTAACTCAGAGCTTTCGCAAAAACTTCATGATTATAAAAACAATATGAAGGAAGAGGTTCTTAAAAAAGATAAGGCCCTTAACTCTTAATTAATTGCATAATAATTCTTTAGATGTTTTGTCTTCAGCCTCATGGTTGGCTGAGGGCAAAATACTTCTTCACCCAACAGAAGGTGTATGGGGAATTGGTTGCGATGCATTAAATGAAAAAAGTTTTTTAAGAGTATATGAGCTAAAAAAAAGACCAAGAAACAAAAGCTTTATAGTGTTAATAAAATCATTAGAAAGTGTTAAAAAATATATCAAAAACCTAGATGTACAGGATATAAATTTTATCAATTCTGTATGGCCTGGTCCTACAACCTTGTTAGTAGAATATAATGAAAAACTTCCTCAACATTTAAAAAACGATAGCGGCAAGATCGCTTTGAGAGTAAGTAATCACTATCCTATAATTAGCTTACTTGATAACTTTGATAGTCTTCTTATATCCACTTCAGCAAATATTTCTGGAGAAAATAACTTTAACAACATCGATGACATAATTAAGATTTTTAATCAAAAAGATGTTGCTCATTATAATGATAGACTAGGCAATAATATAAAACCCACATCAATTATAGATTTGACTACCAAAGCTATTATCAGAGAATAAAATGATAAATGAATTAGAGAAGATATTTAGGCAATCTCATTTAGATATTGTTGAGTCTTTTAAAAATCTAGAAAGTTCTAATAAAGCTAAACTTGTTCTTGATAAATGGAAAAGACCTGAAGGTGGAGGCGGCACAACTTTCACAATTCATGGAGGTAATTTTTTCGATAATTGTGCTGTAAATTTCTCTTCAATTAAAGGGAAGAGATTGCCAAAAGCAGCCCTAGGAAATTCACTGATCAAATCTTCAAATAATGGATATCAAGCCATGGGTGTTTCTGTTATTTCACATCCTAAAAATCCATACGCCCCATCTAGCCATATGAACATAAGATTATTTTGTATATTAGAAAAAAATGGTGATGTTAAAGAGTGGTGGGCAGGTGGAGGTTACGACCTTACTCCTTTTTTTCCATATAAAGAAGACTGTTTGCAATGGCACAATGATGCAAAAGATCTTTTAGATACATATAACAAAAATTTTTACAAAAAATTTGCAAAAAATTGTAATGAGTATTTTTATATACCCCACAGAAAGGAAAGAAGAGGTATTGGCGGCATTTTTTTTGACAACCTCTCTAAATTAAGTCTTGATAAGACTCTTTTTATGCTCTCGGATGTGGCCAATCAATACAAAAACTCATATAACGAAATTGTTAGGAAAAGAAAAAATACTAAATACACCAAAGCTCAGAAAGAGTTTCAACTTTTTAGAAGAGGAAGGTATGCAGAATTTAATTTAACTTATGACAGGGGAACGGCTTTTGGTCTTCAATCGAATGGAAGGATCGAGTCGATACTCGCATCCCTACCAAGTGATGTAAAGTGGTCTTATAAAAAAGATAAAGAGTATATAAAAATGGAAAAACGCCTACTTAATTATATTAACAAGGATTGGAATGTCTAAGAAAATTAGACTTGGTGTTTTAGGTAATCCTATTGAACATTCTTTATCGCCATTTATACATTCTCGCTTTGCAAGACAGCACAACATAAATATAGATTATCAAGCTTATAAAGTAGAAGAGGATAAATTTGAGAGCTTTATTGCTGAGTTTTTTTCTGACAAGACATCTAAAGGTTTAAATGTAACCCTGCCTCTTAAAAGTCTAGCAGCAAAAATTAAAGGAGAAATCTCAGAAGAAGCAAAGTTCATTAATGCTGTAAACACTGTCACCAAAAATAATAGAATTTTTTTACTTGAATCCACAGATGGAATGGGTTTCATGGCAGATTTAAAATACAAAGGAATAGATGTTTCTGGAAAAAGTATTTTAATTATTGGGGCTGGTGCTGCTGTTGAGAGCATATTGTTTAGATTGGTGCAAAGCAATCCATCAGAAATCACTATTCTTAATAGAACTCCAGAAAAGGCACGAAGGTTATGCACGAACTACCCCAATCATCGTTTCCAATACTCGCATAATGAGGAGGCGCAATATGACATTATTATAAATGGAAGTTCTGCAGGGCTAACCGGTTCTTTTAATCCTCCAAAAGAGATCAAAACCTCAAATGAAACAATTTTTTATGATTTAAATTATTCGCTTGGCAAAACACCCTTTTGCGAGTGGGCATCAGAGTCTTCAAAGAATGTTCATGATGGAACTGGAATGTTGGTCAATCAAGCAGCTCAATCTTTTAAACTTTGGTTTGGCGTAAATCCAGAAACAGATAAGGTATCAGAAGACCTTAAGAGCATGTCAGAATGAAAATGGTTCAGTTTATTGCCGGAGCAACATGCCCATCATGTAGTGCTAAAGATACTATAGCCATCAACGCTGAAAACAATTTAATTTATTGTGTTAAGTGTGAGTTTACAGAGGAAAGACCTAAGGAAATCAACAACAAAAAACAATCAATTAATGTAATTAATATTCAAGATTATAAAAATCCTAAAAGCTAGTAAAAAACACTTCAAAAAGATATCATATGCACCGAAATTTACAGTCTATATTTTGTTTTAATTATAGATATACCTTATAATTGTATATAAATAAGTTTTATTTTTGTTAGCACACTCAAAGGATAAAGAAATGTCTTTTAAATATTTACAAAATTTGCAGATTAAAATTATGTCTGCGCTTCTAATTTTTTCAGCTCCCATGAAGGCAGATTGGTTCGCTCTCAATATGACAAGAGGTGTAACTGATATTAGTAATGAAGTTTTTGAACTGCACATGCTTATTTTTTGGATATGCGTAGCAATTGGCGTTGTGGTTTTTGGTGTTATGTTTTATTCGATGTATGCACATACAAAGAAGAAGAATCCAGTTGCAGCTTCTTTTCATGAAAATCATAAAGTTGAAATTGCATGGACAATAATTCCATTTTTAATATTAATAGCTATGGCAATTCCAGCATCTAAAACACTGGTAAAAATATATGATGATGAGGCTGGAGATCTAAATATTCAGGTAACGGGTTATCAGTGGAAATGGCAATATAATTATTTAGAAGATGATGTAAGCTTTTTCTCCAATCTATCAACTGATATGGATGAAATCAACAACCTTGTTCCCAAGGGCGAAAATTATTTACAAGAAGTTGATGAAATGGTGGTAATACCTGTAGGTAAAAAAGTAAGATTTTTAATAACAGCTAATGATGTTATCCATTCTTGGTGGATGCCTGCTTTTGCTATCAAGCAAGATGCCATACCGGGTTTTGTTAATACAGCTTGGACCAAAGTAGATAAGCCGGGTATTTATAGAGGCAAATGTACTGAGCTATGTGGTAAAAATCATGGTTTTATGCCTATCGTAGTAAAGGTAGTTGAGCAAAACGAATATGATGAATGGGTTTCCGGAAAGAAAGAAGCAGCTATGAAGATGGCCGAGCTAACAACTAAAGATTGGATAGCAGAAGAATTAGTTGCAAGAGGTGAAAGTGTTTATGCAGTTAATTGTGTAGCATGCCATCAAACAAATGGTCAGGGTATTCCTGGGATATTTCCAGCCCTTGCTGGTAGCGACGTAGTTTTAAATAATAAAGAAAGAAATATAGAAATTCTTATGGAAGGTGTTCAAGGAGCCGCAATGAATTCATTTAGTTATCTTTCAGAAGTAGAGCTGGCAGCCGTCATAACATATACACGTCAATCATGGGGCAATAAAGAAAATGGTGACGGTGAAATCGTTGTTCCAAAAGATATTGTAGATTACAAAAAACCAAAGATTTAATATTAAAGAGAGAAAGAAAATATGAGCGCAGTAATAGAAAATCATCATGACGACCATCATCATGGGCCTGCTAAGGGTTTAACTAGATGGCTTTACACAACAAACCATAAAGATATAGGAACTTTATATCTTTGGTTTAGTTTTGCAATGTTCCTAATAGGAGGAGCAATGGCAATGGTAATTAGAGCTGAATTATTTCAGCCAGGCATGCAGATAGTAGAACCAGAATTCTATAATCAAATGATTACACTGCATGGCCTAATAATGATTTTTGGTGGAGTTATGCCTGCTTTTGTTGGTTTAGCAAACTGGTTAGTTCCAATGATGATAGGAGCGCCAGATATGGCTCTGCCTAGAATGAACAATTTAAGTTTTTGGATACTACCATTTGCTTTTTTTATTCTTTTATCTTCTTTATTTATGGAAGGTGGGGCACCTAATTTTGGTTGGACATTTTATGCACCACTGTCCACAACCTATGCACCGCCCAGCGTAACATTTTTTATATTCTCAGTTCACATAATGGGAGCCTCATCAATTATGGGAGCAATTAATGTTGTTGTAACAATCATGAATATGCGAGCCCCTGGCGTGACTTTGATGAAAATGCCACTTTTTGTATGGTCTTGGTTAATAACAGCATATTTGTTAATTGCTGTTATGCCAGTTCTTGCAGGAGCTGTAACTATGATGCTTATGGATATTCATTTTGGAACCAGTTTCTTTAATGCAGCGGGTGGCGGTGATCCTGTTTTATTTCAGCATATTTTTTGGTTCTTTGGCCATCCAGAAGTATACATAATGATCCTGCCAGCGTTTGGAATCGTTTCTCATATAATAGAGACCTTCTCAAGAAAGCAGCTTTTTGGCTACTCTTCTATGGTTTGGGCAATGCTTTCGATTGCCATTCTATCTTTTGTAGTATGGGCACATCATATGTTTACAGTTGGTTTGCCTCTTGCTGCTGAGTTATTTTTTATGTGGGCTACGATGTTAATCGCGGTGCCTACCGGTGTTAAAGTCTTTAATTGGATCGCTACAATGTTTAAAGGTTCAATAACTTTTGAAACACCAATGTTATTTGCTATAGCATTTGTTGTTTTATTTACCATGGGCGGGTTCTCTGGATTAATGCTTGCAATTACGCCAGCAGACTTTCAATATCATGATACGTATTTTGTTGTTGCCCATTTTCATTATGTATTAGTACCTGGAGCTATTTTTTCAATTATGGCTGCTGTGTACTACTGGATTCCAAAATGGTGTGGAAATATGTATGACGAAAGGTTAGGAAAACTTCATTTCTGGCTTTCGTTTATTGGAGTTAATGTAACTTTCTTTCCTCAGCATTTTATTGGCTTAGCTGGCATGCCAAGAAGGTATCCAGATTACGCTCTTCAGTTCGCTGATTGGAATATGGTATCTACAGTTGGAGCCTTTTTATTTGGAGTGTCTCAAATACTATTCCTATTTATTGTTGTCAAAACAGTAATGGGTGGTAAAAAAGCAACAGATCAAGTTTGGGAAGGTGCCAGAGGATTAGAGTGGACGGTAGCATCGCCGGCTCCTTATCATACATTTACAACCCCTCCAAAGGTTGATTAATGAATTCTGAGGCTAAAAAAACCTTAAGGCGACTCGTAATTGCAGTGCCATTAATGTTTGCTTTTGGGTTTGCGCTTGTGCCTTTATATGATGTTTTTTGTGAAGTAACTGGAATTAATGGAAAAGTATTTCAATCAGAAAATGCTGACAAGCTTGTAATAGAAGAAGGCAGACCTCTTGGCTTACAGTTTATTTCAACAAACAACGAGAACATGCCATGGACTTTTGAGCCCTCTGAAAAAGTTATGACAATTTCAACAGGTAAATATTACACCGCAACTTTTTATGTAAAGAACACTACAGATAAAAAAATGACAGCTCAGGCTGTTCCGAGCGTAGCTCCATCAAATGCAGCGGCTCACTTAAAAAAGTTAGAATGTTTTTGCTTTGAACAACAAGAATTAGCGCCAGGCGAAGAGGCGCTATTGCCAGTAAAACTTCTAGTATCAAACGAGTTACCTGAAGCTATTGAAAACATTATTCTTTCTTATACAATTTTTGATATTACTGAATATGATGATGAGGCTCTTGCCCATCATGATCATAAAGACCATCACGAAATGGAGCATTAAAAGATGAGTACACAAAACTATTACGTACCAGACCAAAGTAGATTCCCAATTTTTATGGCTTTCTCTTTGTTTCTATTAGTAATGGGAGCTAGCAGCACCATCAATAGCCTCGGCGATGCAGATAGCAATTCTGTTTATATTTTATATGCTGGTTTTGCCTCTTTATTTACAACTTTATTTTTCTGGTTCAGACAAGTCATAAAGGAACATTTAGCAGGTCTTGACAGTAATCAATTAAAAACATCTTACGTTTATGGAATGGCTTGGTTTATCTTCTCTGAAGTTATGTTCTTTGCTGCTTTTTTTGGTGCTTTATTCTATGTAAGAAATTTTGCAGTACCTTGGCTTGGCGGAGAGGGTGAAAATGGTGTTGGAGTTGCTGCTCTTGATTTGTGGGATGGTTTCGAATCCGCATGGCCTCTTATCACAACTCCTGATAAAGGAGCTGAATATGTGCTTGCTGAAAAAAGCATGGCATGGCCAGGCTGGGGACATGCTTTAGAATGGCTTCCTTTGTGGAACACTATAGTTTTATTAAGCTCAAGCGTTACAGTTCATTTTGCTCATGTTGGTTTAAAAAATGGCAATAGAAAGAAATTTAATAGGTTTCTTGGTATTACTGTTGGCCTGGCTTTAATCTTTGTAGGATTGCAGGCTGCTGAGTATTACGAAGCATACGCGCATTACGGCTTAACACTTAATTCAGGTATTTACGGCTCAACATTCTTTATGCTAACCGGTTTCCATGGTTTTCACGTAATGATGGGTGGAATTATGTTGGCAGTAATGTTAGCCAGATCAGTTTTTGCAGGTCACTTTGAAGATCATGACCATTTTGGTTTTGAAGCTGCCTCATGGTATTGGCACTTTGTTGATGTGGTTTGGGTAATGTTGTTCTTGTTCGTATATATACTGTAACTAAGAACCTTCCCAGGGGACACTATTTCCTAGCTCACCAGTGATTAAGCCAATGGTTACAAGTATTACAAGTATGACAGCAAGGGTAACTCTAAAACCAAGACTATAAACTGTTCTCTTACTATCAGTTTTACCTTGATCAACTATTAGAAAGTAAAGACCGCTAGCAAGTGATACCATTATTAAGAATACATCGATATAGATTAGAGTTTTTATCATTAAGTTATTTTAAAGCAAATACAAATTTTAGATATGAAATCACAGAAATTTAACCCAGGAAAGAGCATTACAATCTTTTTCATTATTTTTGCATCTGTATTTTTTGCTTTAGGCTTATGGCAGATTGAAAGAGGGCAAGCAAAAGCAAATATCATTTCAGAGTTTGAAAATAATTTAAAGAAAGACGCATCTGCTTTTTCTGAAGATTCAAAAAAATGGGATAAAGTTTTTATAAATGGTACTTGGGATAACTCAAGGCAAATATTAGTTGATAATGTTATTAACAGGGGCGTTGCTGGATATAAAGTTCTGACCCCCCTCAAGATAGATAATTCAGATATTTTTATTTTGGTTGATAGGGGCTGGATATCAAGAGAAGCATCTCGACAGACCCTTCCGAATATTGAAATAAATAATATTAAAGAAAAAGTTTTTGGAACGCTTGAAGACCCAGAGCTGGGTTTTGTGTTATCAGATATTTTAGTGTCAGATGATTGGCCGAAAGTATCTCAAACTAAAAGCCTCAAAGTTATTAGTATAGAATATAATGATCCTTTAGCATCATTTATTCTGGTAGCAGACCCAATACTAAAGAACAGTCTTGAATATCTAAAGATTATTCCAACAAACATGATGCCAGCAAAACATTATGGATATTCAGCACAATGGTTCACAATGTTTCTTGTTTTATGTTTTATGTTTATCTGGTTGGGGTATAGAAAAAATGAAAAATAAAGTTTTTTTAGCAATATTATTATTAACACCTATATTGGTTGTGACTTTCTCTTCTCTTTATTTCTCTTTGGGCTTCTCACCTGAGGGAACAAAGAATAATGGCATATTTTTTAAAAGCTATTTTAATTTTGATCAATTCAATACCTCAGAAGATAATAAATTAATAGACTTTGAAGATGGTAAATGGGTCATGGGAGTATACATAACCGATCCAGTCAAGGCAGACAAATCTTTGTATCTCATGAGACAATTAAATGTAGCCTTAAATAGAGACATATTTAGAGCTAAGAGAGTGGCATTTTTTTCAAATCAGCTTATTAAAAATGATATCGATAATCTTATAGCTGAATATCCAAGAACAGAGTTGGTAAATGATAAAAATGGAGTTCTTATCAATGTGCTTCAAAAAAATTCTTCAATAGATATGTTTCAAGAAAATCCTATATTTATAATTGATCCGTATGGAAGGGCGGTGATGTATTTTGATCCTGGAACCGACCCTAAAAAAATATTAAAAGATCTGAAGGTGTTAATTTAATGAATGATATAAAAAATTTATCTTTTTTTGGAATATGTTTAGCATTTGTAGTTATAGCTCTTGGCGCATGGACAAGGCTTGTTGATGCTGGTTTGGGTTGTCCTGATTGGCCAGGCTGTTATGGTTTTATTGTTTTCCCAACCAATGAAGCAGAGATTGCTTTAGCTGAGAGCAGGTTTCCTATGTTCCCATATGATATTAATAAAGCAATTCCAGAAGTTGTTCATAGGTACTTTGCAGCTGCATTAGGCTTGTTGGCAATAGCTTTAGTATATTTTTCATTTAAGCAAAGTGAAAATAAAAATATTAGAGCATGGACAATTGGACTTCTTATATTTATATGCTGCCAAGGACTTTTTGGCTATCTAACAGTTAGCTTAAAGCTTTTACCAATTATAGTTACAGGTCATTTGTTTGGGGGCTTTACCACTCTTACTCTTTTCTTTTTAATTTTCTTAAAAGCTGGCAATTTTCAAATCTTAAACAAGATGACCATACCAAATTTAAAAACAATAGCAGGAGTAGCATTGTTTGTTTTAATTATTCAAATTTTTCTGGGTGTATGGACTAGTACAAATTATGCATCTCTGGCATGTGCTGATTTTCCTACATGCCAAGGAAGCTATCTCCCAGACATGGACTTTAAAAATGGTTTCAACTTAAATCAAGAGGTAGGACCAAATTATTTATACGGTCTCTTAGACAATCCATCAAGAGTTGCAGTTCACTACTCTCATAGAGTGTCTGCATTAATTGTGACTTTAGTTTTTTTAATTCTTATGTCTAAGCTATGGTTTTCAAATGCAGCACCTCTAGCTTCTTCGCTTGGGATTTTACTTCTAACACAAATCAGTCTTGGAATTATTAATGTCGTCTATGTCTTGCCTCTTTATGTAGCAATAGCTCATAACTTAGTGGCAGCACTCCTACTCCTCACAGTATTCTTAATTAACTACTTAGCTTGGAAAAAATGAAACTTTTAAGAAGCTACTATCTGCTGTGTAAACCAAATGTAGTTTATATGATGTTGATATGTGCTCTTGTTGGTATGCTTTTAGCTGAAGATTCTGTGAGCTCAATTTCAACCATTATAGTTGCTTTGCTTGGTATCGCCTTATGTTCTGGATCAGCTGCTGCCATAAATCAAGTTATTGACAGAAATGCAGATGCTGCAATGACTAGAACCGATCAAAGGCCTTTGCCACAGGGTGAGTTAAGTGCTTTTCATGCCTCTTCTTTTGCATTTGTTATTGGGGTTATTGGGGCTTTAATTTTATATTTTTATATAAATACTTTAACAATGGTTTTAACTCTAGCCTCTTTAATTGGGTATGCATTTGTTTATACGGTCTATTTAAAAAGAGCCACACCCCAGAATATTGTAATTGGGGGTTTAGCTGGAGCGGCCCCACCTCTTTTGGGCTGGGCTGCAATTTCAAACACAGTTGATCCATATGCGCTCTTGCTAGTATTAATTATCTTTGTCTGGACCCCTCCACATTTTTGGGCTTTAGCAATTTACAGAAAAGATGAATATGCAAAAGAGTCAATTCCAATGCTTCCAGTAACACATGGAGTAGCTTTCACCAAGCTACAAATTGTTTTGTATACCATCATTCTTTTTATAGTTAGTGTTCTACCTTATATAGTTTTGATGTCTGGCATTGTTTACTTAATTTCAGCAATAATATTAAGCTCTATATTCATGTATTACTCTATAAAATTATATTTAAGTGACGATGACGCTATTGCAATGAAGACTTTTAACTTTTCAATCTATTATATTTTCTTAATCTTTATAGCATTGCTATTAGATCATTATTTAATTTAATGAAAGCAATAAGCAAAAATTTAATCATAATCATTATTTTTATGATCACAATCTTAGGCTTGTTTATAAACAAATTAACTACGCCAAGAACACTATCCAATGATGAATTGCTTATAAATGGCTTATTTTTATTCCAGAAACCTAAGGAAATCTCAGATTTTGAATTTTTCTCTGCTCAGGGGAAAAGTTTTACTAAGTCGGATTTAATAGGAAAATGGACGCTTATGTATTTTGGTTTTACTAAATGTCCCGATGAGTGCCCAACAACAATGTATCAACTTTCAAAACTTATAAAAGTTTTAAGAGATAAAGACTATAAATTAGATAATAAGCAATGGGTTCTTGTATCAATCGATCCCGAAAGAGATACTCCCGAGATAATAGATAATTATGCAAAAGGTTTTGATGAAGAGTTTCTGGGCGTAAGCAATGCTAGGCCCATGCTTTTAAGTCTAGCAACTCAGCTTTCTGTAAATAATGTAATGCCTAGTCATTCTAATAATATGGACCATTCCCATCTGGATAATCATGTAAATAATATTATTTTATTAAACCCAGATGGAGAATTTGCTGGAATCTTTAGGCCACCCTTTGATATTTCGAGGCTATCTTTAACTTATCAATCTGTTACAAATTAACTATTTACGTTATAGCTCACAGCTTAAAAATTGATTACAACTTTACCTTTTGCTTTTCTATCTTTTAGATGAGCAATTGCCTCTGCAGAAGTCTCCAGAGTAAATTTATCTGAAGGTGTAGGATTAATTTTGCCAGCCTTATGCATTTCAAATAATTCATCAAAATTCTTTTGATTCTCTTCAGGGAAAAGTCCAGTCCAAGCTCCCCAAAAAACTCCAACAATTTGACAGCCCTTGAGTAATGTTAAATTTAAGGGCATTTTAGGAATTTGGTCTGCGCCTGCAGCAAATCCAATAACGAGGTATCTTCCATCCCATGCTATAGATCTTAAACACGGCTCTGCATAAGTGCCACCAACTGGATCATAGATCACATTAGGCCCCATACCACCTGTAAGCTCTTTAATTGTATTTGATAATTCTTTCTGTTGATCTCTATCTAAATTTCCAGATGGATATACAAATCCTTCGTCTGCACCATTTTCAATACACATATCAATTTTTTCTTGAGTAGAAGCAGCAGCTATTACTTTCGCACCCATCGCCTTGCCCAGCTGAACAGTTGCAAGTCCAACTCCTCCAGATGCACCCAAAACCAATAAGGTCTCTCCTGGTTGGATGTTAGCTCTTTGTTTTAAGGCATAAATTGACGTTCCATAAGTCACTGATAAGGCCGCAGCAATTTCAAAATCCATTTCTTCTGGAATAAGCCTAATCGAAGACTGATGTGCTAATATTTTCTCAGAAATTCCACCAACGCCAGTTGCAGCAAACACCTTATCTCCAACTTTAAAACTCTGTACTCCCTCTCCAATTTCTATAATAACTCCAGCTGATTCTCCTCCTGGTGTAAAAGGAAGGGGTGGCTGAAATTGGTATAGTCCCTGGATCATCAGAACATCTGGGAAATTAACACTAGCCGACCTTACTTCAATAATTACATGCTCCGCGGCAATTATTGGATCTGGAACCTCAGAAACCACAAGTTTTTCTGGTCCACCTAGCTCAATACATTGTAATGCTTTCATTTTTTATCCCTATTTATATTTTTGCGTTGTAAGAATTTATAAATTCTTCGAAACTTATTTCAGTTTCTCTATTCATTCTATCAAACTCTTTTAAAGAATCACTAGCCTCTTTTTCGCACAAATCTAAGTCAATATTAGAAAGAGAATTTAATTCCATTGAGTTATTTTTTGCGAGCTCTAGGCCAGCTTCATGAAATGACTTGTCCTGATTAAAAATATTTTTTTTAATTATAAGAGAATCGATTGCTTCTGAATAACGCATATCAGCCATCGCATCTGCTAGCAAAATTAAATCATTAATCAAATGATCTCTAGCTTCATTAATGGGTACCTCAGAATTTTTATAGCTAATCTTTGATGAACTTTCCCTACCAAACTTAATGGTTGTTATGTCGTTTTTTTCAATAAGTAATTTTTCATCATCAGACATGTCAGGACTTTCATTCACGAGGCAATAAATTAATAGCAAGTCTAGGACTCTTATTTGATCTTTTGTAATCCCCACAAGACTATCTGGATTTAAATCAATTCCCCGAACTTCAACATATTGAATACCTTGCTCTTTTAAAAGTTGATATGGTCTTTGGCCGCTTTTGCCTGCGCGTTTTGGCCGAATACAGTCATAAAGCTCATTTTCAATTTGAAGTATCCCATCAGATATTTGCTGATACTCGCCATTATTATCAATCAAACCAAGCTCTTGAAATTCAGAATGAGGTTTTACAATACCCATTTTTAGCTCATCTAAAAAGGAGCTTAAATCATTGTATTTAAAATCTAGATTTTTTTGAGCTTTGCTTTGATACCCAATATCACTCATTCTTAATGATGTAGCATTCTTTTTGAATAGATCTGTTGTATTTAATTCATCTAAATCATTTTGTCTTGCAGAAACAAAAGTTTTATCTACTACCGCAGAGTTGCCAAACTCAAGCAAAATAAACCAGAAAAGTCTTTTAAAGTTTCTTATTAAGCCAAGGTAAGCCTTATCTTTATCTTCTTGCATAGATGTGCCTAAAAGATTTTTTAAAGACTCATCAGATAATGAGAAATTGTAATGAATGCCTGAAACACATTGCATCGTTTTGCCATATCTTATTGCAAGACCCTTTCTATAAATATGCTTTAATTGGCCCATATTAGTTTTGCCATAGGTTGCAATATTTATATCAGACTCATGTTTTATTTTAGGAGGCATTGAGTATGGCCATAGAGTTTCGCCATTCTCTAAATTTTTATTTATAAATACATGAAGAGATTCAAGCTTTTCATGAAGTAAATCTAGATTGGTATAAACAGGAGTAACAATTTCAATTAAGGCTTCAGCAAAGTCAGTTGTTATAAATGGGTTTGTAAAAGATGATCCAAGACCCTCTGGATGCTTTTGCTCAGAAATAAATCCATTTTTATTAACCCTAAGAGATTCCTTTTCAATCCCTCTTTCAATAACAAGTTTAGTAAAGAATGATTGTTGTTTAAGATTATTTATTCGGTTGTGGAAGTCCACAGGTGTCTCTAAAATTTGGGCCCTGCAGAGATAATATCATGACCAACGTCAAATTTTTTAAAGTTATCTTGGAATTTTTTAACTAGCTCAATTAAATACATTTGATAGTCTTCATGGCTTTGCCATGTTTCCTCTGGGTTTAATAAAACAGGGTCTACCCCTTCAATATTTTTAGGCACATTAAGATTTAATCCGGGTATATGTTGCGTCTCAACATTATCTAACTCACCATTTTGAATTGCATTTACTATCCTTCTAGTTGTGGGTATTGAAAATCTTGAGCCTGTTCCATATGGACCTCCAGTCCAGCCAGTATTTACAAGAAAAACTTTAGAGTTATATGACTCAACTCTTTTCATTAACAGGTCTGCATAAACACCAGCAGGCCTAGGAAAGAAAGGCGCACCAAAACATGTTGAAAAAGTTGATTCAATAGATGAGCTAGACCCCATCTCAGTTGACCCGACCTTTGCAGTGTAACCACTAAGGAAATGATATGCAGCTGCTTCTTTGGAAAGAATCGATACAGGCGGTATTAGTCCAGTAAGATCGCAAGTAAGAAATATAACTGTCTCAGGTTCTCCAGCAGCATTTTCTTTTATTGCATCATCTATATGTGATCTTGGATAGCAGCAACGACCATTTTCAGATAGGGTTGTGTTGTAGTAGTCTGGATTATTAGCATCATCTAAATATACATTCTCAATAACACTGCCGTGCCTAATTGCCTTAAAAATTACTGGCTCATTTGTTTCTGAAAGGTCTATTGTTTTTGCATAACAGCCGCCCTCAAAATTAAAAACAGATCCTTCGCCCCAGCCATGCTCGTCATCACCGATTAATGAGCAGCTTGGATCAGCAGAGAGAGTAGTTTTGCCAGTACCAGATAAGCCAAAAAATAATGCTACTTTTCCATCTGAATTAACATTTGCTGAGCAATGCATTGGTAAAACATCTTTTTCAGGTAATAAAAAGTTTTGTGCAGAAAACATAGATTTTTTTAATTCGCCAGCATATTTCATGCCTGCCAAAAGCACCTTTCTTTTAGCAAAATTAATAATTACACAGCCCTCTGAATTTGTTCCATCAACCTCAGGAATACATTCATAATTAGAAGCACTTAATATTTCCCATTCTTGCTTATTAGAAGGGTTGTATTGATCAGGCACAACAAAGATTAATCTTGCAAATAACCCATGCCAGGCAGTTTCAGTAGTAACTTTTATAGGAAGGTAGTGATCTTCATGTGATCCAACATGTAGATGCGATACGTATCTGTTTTTTTTAGTTAAATATATTTCTACTTTGTCCCAAAGGAGATCAAATTTATTTGATTCAAAAGGTTTATTAATATCACCCCAGTCAATTAGATCAGATGTAGTTGCTTCTTGAACAATAAATCTATCATTTGGACTTCGACCCGTTCTTTCTCCAGTCGTAGTCGAAAATGCTCCATTGCTTGCAATAATACCTTCATTATTTCTAACAGCTTCTACTATTAACTCTTCACTAGAAAAGTGATGGGCCTTGATACTATCCGTATTGCTCATATTATTTTTTGTACCTATTGTGCTCTACAATTATATATAACTGTAAAATATTTACATATATGTAGTGAATTTAATAATAAGCACAACTTTTAGTCAAACCCTATAAAAAAAGCTTAATTAAAAGCTTCCATCAAGATTTAATATGTAGTTTTATTACAAATAAGATAATTTTATGGCTTAAAAATTTTTAGAACCGAGACTATAAAAAATACTGTAAAAAAAATAAAGCCCCACTCTGCAAAATTAAAAATAAACTCCCAATTAACTTCAGCGCAAGTTGGGCCGCCTTTGAATGCATTTGCAATACCACCAAAAAAGCCAAAATACTCTATCTGGACATTAAGCGGCATGCCACAACCCATCGATAAGCTAGAAATTTGCTCTTCGCTTAGGTTTTGAAGATAAATTTGTTTTCCTGTTACAGTAATGCCAGCAATAGAAGACAAAACCATAAGCAATTTGTTTATGATAAAAAATCTATTTGTAATGATTCCAATGAGAGATATTACAGCAATCATCCCAAATATATATCTTGTCATTATGCACATTGGACATGCCTCAAGCCCAAGAACATTGTCCATTATTAAGGCTAATAAAATTATTGCAGATGCACCCAAACAAGAGGCTATTTCGAAATAGTTTTGATACACTGATTTAATAAAGCTTTTGAGATGATTAATCATATAAATAAACCAATTTATTTTTTAAAAATACATACACATAATACATCTTAGGCAATAAAACTAATATGAAAGATAGAATTTTTATAATCGATGGCTCTTCATATCTTTATCGTGCTTATCATGCGATGCCGCCGCTAAGTACCTCAAGAGGACAGCCTACCGGAGCAATAAAGGGAGTCACTAATATGTTGATGACTTTAAAAAAAGATAGCGAGGGGTCACCAATAATCGTGGTCTTTGATGCAAAAGGAAAGACGTTTAGAAATGAAATTTATAAAGAATATAAGTCTAATAGGCCTCCTATGCCAGATGACTTAAGAGAGCAGTTGAAGCCTTTAAAAGATATATGTAAAGCAATTGGATTTCCTTTAATTGAAATAGAAGGTGTTGAGGCAGATGATGTTATTGCAACTATAGTAAGAACAGCTAAAGATAAGAAATTCAAGGCTGTTGTCTCATCACTAGATAAAGATCTAATGCAGTTAGTTGAAGACCCTAGTACAACAATAATGAATACAATGACCCATCAGATATTTAATGAGGATAAAGTATTTGAAAAGTTTGGTGTAAAACCATCCCAAATCAGAGACATGCTAGCGCTTGTTGGTGATGCATCAGACAACATTCCCGGAGTGCCCAAAGTCGGACAAAAAACTGCTGCAAAATGGCTAATGGAGTTCAAGAATCTGGAAGGCATTAAATCAAATGCAGGATCAATAAAAGGAGTGGTTGGAGAAAACTTAAGAAATTCTTTAGATGAGCTTGATAGAAATATAGAGCTAGTTTCTTTAAAAGAAGATGTTGATATTGGCGTAACCTTTGAAAGCTTATTAGAGCTTAATGCACATCAAGAAAAACTTGATGAGTTATTTTCTGAGCTAGAGTTTAAGCCTATGGCCAAAAATTCTTCCAAGCAATCTCCTTCGGCAAATAAGGCATCAAATGATCTTCAAGAAAAGAGTCATGCCGATAGTAATAATAACTATGAAACTCTTTTCACTAAAAAAGATCTTAAAGATTGGGCTAAAAAATTAGATAAATGTAAGGTTTTTGCAATCGACACCGAAACAGATTCTCTAGATACAGTGACAGCAAATTTGGTTGGAATATCTTTGTCAGTAAAAGAAGGCTCAGGCTGTTATATACCAATAGGTCATAGTTATGAGGGGTGTCCCAGACAGCTAACTCTCGAAGAAGTGTCACATGAAATTGGTAAATCTATAGAAAGAAATAAAGAAAAAGCTGTTGGTCAAAACCTTAAGTTTGATATACCAATACTATCAAGGCATGGCATTGTTATGGATAAATTTCATGCTGATACTATGCTTATGTCTTATGTTCTAAATAGTACAGCAACCAGACACGGCATGGATAGGCTAGCTATGTACTATTTAAATTATGAAACTATTAAATATGGAGATGTAGCAGGAACTGCCTCAAAACAGATTAGCTTTTCAGAAGTAGAAATAGATATAGCATCAAATTATGCAGCTGAAGATGCAGACATAACACTTAGATTATTTAATAAATTAAATGAATTGCTTAAAGATAAACCAAGCCAAATAAAACTTTTACAAGAGTTAGAATATCCTTTAGTCCATGTTTTATCGAGAGTAGAGCAAAATGGTGCCAAAATAGACAAAGATAAACTCAAGGAACACTCAAAAGAGTTATCTGAAAAAATTTCAGACTTAACTGCGCAAGCATATAAAATCTCTGGCACAGAGTTTAATTTAGATTCCCCAAAGCAGCTATTGGAGGTCTTGTATGAGAAACTTAAGCTGCCTGTCCTAAAAAAGACACCCAAAGGCCAACCATCAACTAATGAAGAAACCCTTCTAAGGCTTTCAGAAGAATACGAGCTACCAAAAATAATTCTTAAATACAGAACTCTTGCTAAATTAAAATCCACCTATACAGATAGTTTAATTAGGATAGAAAACCCATTTAGTAAAAGAATACACACCTCATATCAACAAGCAGTTACTTCAACAGGCAGACTATCTTCCACAGAGCCAAATCTTCAAAACATACCCATTAAAACAGCTGAGGGAAGAAGAATAAGAGAAGCATTTGTTCCAGACAAAAATAACATTTTGATTTCGGCCGATTATTCACAAATTGAGTTAAGAATAATGGCTCACCTTTCAAAAGATAAAAACTTGACCAATGCTTTTAATAAAGGTCTTGATGTTCATTCTGCAACTGCTGCAGAAGTTTTTGGGGTTAATCTTGATGATGTTACTCAAGATCAAAGAAGAAGCGCTAAAGCAATAAACTTTGGTCTTATGTATGGCATGTCAGCATTTGGTCTTACAAGACAGCTAGACATCCCCAGAGCAGAAGCACAGAAGTATCTCGATACTTATTTTGACAGATACACAGGTGTTAAAGATTATATGACTAACACCAAGGCTCAGGCAAAAGAAGATATGTTTGTTGAAACTATAATGGGTAGAAGATTATATTTAAACGAGATTAATGCAGCTAATGGTTTAAGAAGACAAGCTGCTGAAAGAGCAGCTATTAATGCGCCTCTTCAAGGGTCTGCTGCGGACATAATTAAAAAAGCAATGATTGATATCGACACTTTTCTAAAAAAAGAAATGCCAGAAGTTAAAATGATAATGCAAGTTCATGATGAGTTAATTTTTGAAGCGCCCAAGAAAGATGGAGAAGAAGTCTTAACCATAATGAAAAAGATGATGGAAGGTGCTGTAAAGCTTGATATCCCTCTAATAGCAGATGCAGCTATTGGAGATAATTGGAATGAGGCACATTAAATTTATTTGTTTATAGATCCTGACCACTGAGTTGGAAAGTAATTTAGCTCCTCAGAAGAAAGAACTTTTATGCCATGAATTTCTCTTAAGTCAGATATCTTCATATCTAAATATTCTTCTGGCATTTGAAAAGGCCATTTTTTTTTCATTTTAAAGGTTCTAAAAATTACCTTTCTTTTAATTGCTATGGTATTCCAGTAAAGCTTTAAGAAACCTTTTATACCTAATTCTTTGAATAAGTTTTTTTGAAGCTCTTTGATTTGAGGTAGCTTTGAATAGCCTAAAAGATACTTCCATTTAAATGAAGAGCCCCAAAGAACCCAAGTATCTAATATAGCTTCTTGATCGATGGATATATCAAGACCAAAAATTATATGAGTGCAATCATGATCCCTCAAAAGATTGCCTGATTCAGGATTATCTTTAAAGACCTCTTTCGATTCAGGGAATGAGTCATAATAACATTTAAGGCCTTCAGACATAGTTAGGCCACAATTATTTTTTTGATATTCAAGCACTAACAAATTCTAGTATCGCCTTTGATAGTTTGTCAAAACCTAAAATATCTTTAGATGAGACCGCTATTGCTTCAACTCCTTCCATTTGACGATTTACTTCTGCAATCGATTTATTTCTTTGATTATTAGACATTTTGTCGCTTTTGGTTAGCACCGGTATGAATGGAGCATTCGAGGTATTGCATAGATTAATCATGTCCCTATCGCTATCCTTAAGCGGATGCCTAATATCCATGAATATAACAACTGCTTTAAGCGATTCTCTTTTTAAGAAGTATTCTTCTAAAAGTGGGGCCCAATCTTT